>BNJV01000846.1_pt1 | contig 229999 bp, 242 predicted proteins | sample 8540591 | NCBI WGS metagenome assembly BNJV01 (sample SAMD00202457, study PRJDB9452) | human saliva metagenome | host: Homo sapiens | reverse complement strand
ATAGAAGGCGGCAAGCTCCGGCACTTTGATGAAGTATCGGAAACGCTCCTTCTGCACCACGTTGTTCGTCACGTTGAACTCAAAAATCCGTCGTCTTCTTTGGCGAATATCGCCGCCCAAGCGTCGAAACACCGGATATCCTGCCGTTCCAGCTCCTTCGGGCGCAGGTACTTGAACAGCAGATACAATTCAGTCAGCGAGTTGCTGATGGTCGTGCCGGAGAGGAACGTAGCTCCCAAATCTTTGCCCGTGCGCTCCTGTATGGTGCGTATGGCAAAGAGCATGTTCAACGCCTTCTGGCTTCCCTCGCTGTTTCCCAGCCCGCCACACGGTCGTGTCGTGTATTGAAAGTCAGATTTTTGAACTGGTGGCTCTCATCTATGAAGATGTGGTCGATGCCCATCTGCTTGAAATCCACCACGTCGTCCGTGCGTGACTTTATGGCGTGTTCCACCTTCTCCAGCTTCGCTTCAAGGTTGTGCTTGCGCTTCTCCAATCCTTTCAGCATCGCCCGCGACACGTTCTTTCCCTGCTGGCGCAGCACTTCGAGGTTTTCCTCCACCGTGTCAAGCTCCGCTTGCAGGATGCGCTGCTGCAACTCCGGCGACTGCGGTATCTTGCCGAACTGGTCGTGCGACATGATGACACAATCGTAGTCGTTGTTCTTGATATTGTTGAAGAAACGCACGCGGTTGGCGGTCGAAAAGTCCTTTTCCGAAGCGTACAGAATACGTGCGTTGGGATATGCCGCCTGATAGGTGGCGGCAATCTCCGCGACATTGGCTTTCAGCCCGATAATCATCGGCTTGTGCGCCAGATTCAGACGCTTCATTTCATGTGCGGCGATGCACATAATCAGCGTCTTGCCGGTTCCCACCTCATGGTCGCAAATTCCGCCGCCGTTCTGTTTCAGCATCCAGACACAATCCATCTGCGAGGGATAGACGCTCCTGATGCCCCGGCTTGCCAAGCCTTTCAGATTGAGGTCGGGGAAAGTCTGGTGCGAGCCGTCATACTTCGGGCGCACGAAACAGTTGAACTTGCGGTTATACATCGTCGTCAGCCGCTCCTTGAACTGTGGCGACTGCTCTTCGAGCCATTCGGAGAATCCGTTTCGTATCTCGTCAATCTTGGCGTTGGCGAGCTGTATTCCCTCGCTGTCGCGCACCTTGATGTCGTTGCCATGCTCGTCCTTGCCGATGGACTTCATCATGTCGGGGCAGGTGTTGTGCAGGGCGTGTTTCAGAAGGTGCATACCGTCATAGTTCCGGTAATACCCCTTCACCAGAAACTCGTCCGTGATTTTTCATGGTGCGGTAGCCGCACGCCACCGAAAAACTCGTCCATGCTGGCGGAGTAGGCGATTTTCACCTCCGTGTCAAACAGCCGGCTCATGTAGGCGGCATAGACACCCGTCGGAATCCAGCGTTCCCCGAAATTGAAGTCCAGATCCTCGAAGGCGATGCGCGGCGGTTCGGCTTCTTTCAGAGCCTCCAACGCCTGCTTCACCTCCGGCATACGTTCACTTTCGGGGTTTTCGCCCATCCAAGCCTCTATGCGTTCCGCCTTCTCTATCACGTTTCCGGCAATAAAGCGGTCCTTAATCTCGTAACCGGTTACGAGCGGATTGTAATAGATACGTTCTTGCAGGGCTGTGAGCAACTCCTCCGCCGTGCTGTCGGTTATCTCCCGCATATAGTCGAGATTGACCGTGCCATATTTGTTGAGCGACGCGGACAAGGCTTCTTCGGGAGAGCCTACGTTGGCATGGCTCTCCACGGAGAAGGAAACAGGACGATCGAAGATGTCCGCCTTGACAAACTTCCCGTTCTCCGCCCGTTCCAGCGAAAGGATGTCACGCCCTCCCGCGTCCATCATCACCAGCTTCACGTTCTGCTTGGCGTTGAGGTTGCCGTAACGCATGACGAAACTCATCGTAACAGGTGTTCAGATGCTCACGCCACTGGACATTTGCTTCGTGTCGGGTTCGATTCATAGCGGTACAGCCGCTCGTAGGCGTCACGGAGTGAAAACATACTGTAACGCCTTTCTCCTTCTGGTAGCCTTTCAGGTCGAGCGGCTGGAATGTGGCCCCGTAAGGCGTGATGTCCTTCAGATAGCCGATGTTGCGGCGCGCCCTGTCAGCCACCAGCGAGCCCTTCGCGCAGGTGCATCTCCGGCGTGCGGTGGTAGGCACGCGGAGAAAGGTCCACGACTTCCTCCTTCGGCTTTTCCGCTTCGATGTCGGGGAAAAGTGAAGTCGCCACCGCTTCCACTTGAGCATCGGTAGCAGCAGGCGTGGCGGCAACTTTCGGCTGTGTTTCCTCCTGTCGTGGTTGCTCTCGGGAAGTTTCCGGCACAGCTTTCACTTCCGTCTTTTCCGCCGCCACTTGTTTCTCGTTATGCTGTCTTGCCAGCTCCCGAAGTTCCTTCCTGCGTTCCGGCGTCAAACCCATCATCATTTCATAGAAAGCCGTTGATGGGAGGATTGGTATCCCAGTCCAACGTGGCATAGATGTCGTCAGGGTCGGCAGGCTTGGCGGCATTGTCCGCTTTTCGCCTCCTTGTTTTCCGTAACAGTTTCTGTGTGGTCTGCGGCTTTGGACGGAATGCGCCTTGTCGGGACTTTCCTTTTTTTCGCCGCCTTTTTTTCTTTTTTTGGCGGTTTTCGGTTGTTGACTGACTTCTTCCGTCATCCCCCAGAGGTCGAGCAGGGATGAGCTGCACGCCCGTCAGAATATTTCGGGACGCGGGCTCTATCTCCGGCTTTTTCCTCAACGGGTTGCGGTTTTTCTGTCGGAGTTTCCACCGTCTGCGCCGAAGATACCGTTTCCAATTTTATAGCAGGACGCTCTACCTCCTTTTGAACGGTAACTTTTTCTTCCGTTCCCGACTGCCGGATTGTTCCCGAATACAGACGCATGGCGAGCCTGTAATGGAAATCCTCGTCAAGCATACGGCGCAAGTCCCCGGATATGCCTGCGGTCTTGCCCTCGTGCAGATAGACCATAGCGGGTTTCCCGTAGGGGTCGGTGTCAAGTTTCGCCGTCGTATGCACGATGCGTTCCGGGTGGTGGATGAAATAGGCGTTGTCCGTCAGGTCGGTTTTCGTATCCGTCTGTATCACGGTCATCAGCCGTTCGTCCTGCGACATTTCCTTCTTGTTCAGGTGCTTTTGCAGGACAATCAGGTCGCTGCCCACCTCCGTGCCCGCGTTGTCCGTGAACAGGTTGTTGGGCAGGCGTACCGCGGATACCAGATTAGCCTGCCGGAAAAGTTCGTTACGCACGGAGGTCTTGGTGCTGTTCAATACCCCCTGCGAGGTGATAAACGCCACGATACCGCCGTCACGCACGGTATCAAGCCCTTTGAGGAAAAAATAGTTGTGTATGGCGTTCTGGGCGGAGCGTCTGCCGAAGGAATCGCTACGCTGAAACTCCGCGTCGAACACGGCGATGTCACCGAACGGGATGTTAGATACCGCCAAGTCGAAATAATTGTTGAAAGGCTTTTCAATTTTCTCAAAACCGCAGGTGCGCATTTTATGGTCTGGATATAGATGCCGCAGGATTGTCCCCGTGAGCAGATCCTTCTCGAAAGCCATCACATCCGCATCGGGGCTGTGCCGCAGCACGGAATCCACGAACACGCCGACACCTGCCGACGGTTCGAGCATACGGGCGGGGCGGACGCTGTAATCCGCCAGCACGTCCGCGAGGGTGTCAGTTATCTCTTTTGGGGTGTAGAAAGCGGTCAGCACGGATGCTTTCAGCGAATCCACAAACCGCTTGTATTCCGTTTCGTCCTTGCTGTTCTCACGGATAAGCCTGTGCAGCTCCACCGTCGGGGCGAACAGTTCGAGGTCGGATTTCGCCCACCGGACGGCATCCGTCAGTTCCTTTGGCAGGGTTCAGGATACATTTCAGACCGCCGAAACCGCAGTACCTTTGAAGTATGGCACGCTCTTCGGTTGTCGCCGTCCTCTGTTTCCCTGTCAAGGATGAATGCCGTCCGTATCGCCTCGATGTTGTCCCGTAGTTTCTGTTTGCGGTTAAACGCCATATTCCCTCGATGTAAAGGACGGTTGCCCCCGTCAGCTCCGTATAGAGCAGGTCGTAATCGGAAGACAGGGCGAAGTTGTCGTCCGAAAGGTCATAGACGGAGAACACGTTGCCGACAAGCGGCAGGAGTTTATGGATAAAGGCTTCTTGTTTCTCTTCCGGCACTTCGTTGGCAAACTCGTTTTCCACGACTTCGCGGAGGATGGCGTAACGGGAATAATGCAACCCGCGCAGCAGTGTTTCCATCGCCAGTTCCTGCGCACCGTCGGTGGGATAGCCTTCAATCCGCGCCTTTTCATACGTTTCGGCGGCACGATCGGCGCGTTCCCGTATGAAAGCGGTGTCGGTAGCCTGTTCAAACTTGTTCGTGCGGAGGTAGTCCATCAGGTACAGACCGTAATAGGAAAAGTCGGACTGCCCTTCGTTGTTCTTCTTGTTGTTCATTACTTTGGAGTTTAGTGGATTGATATTTAACGGGATAATCGGTTGGAAAAAAGGAAGAAAAAGGCACTCGGTATCCCTCCGAGTGCCGCCACTAAATCCAAAGTATGAGTGTAATCCGGTATCGAAGAACAATTCATTACTCTGAACAAGTGGCAAAGTTAATACTATTTCTTCCGTCCTGAAAATTTCTTGCCCTTTTTAGCCTCCGGGAACACGAACGTCGTGTTATATTCCCCGTCAAAGGCGACGACGGCATCGAAGCTCTTGCCCTGTTTGCTCTTGAAGCCTTTGAGCAGCTGGGTATGCCCTTCGGTGAGCAGGTCTTTGATTTCATCGTCGGACAGGGTGCGTCCCGCTTTCAGCCGGAACACGGGCAGCCCGCACTCCGTGTTGTCGCAGCGTACCACCTTGCCGTAGAACCGCATCCTGCCCGTGCCGCACTTGGGACACGCGCAGCCGGAATCGCGGCTGCCGAAGAGTTTGTCGCATGAGAGCAGTTCGGAGGTAATCTCCCGCGTGTACGCCTCTATCTTTTTGCGGAAGGTATCGGCGGACAGCTCCCCACGCTCGATGCGTGCCAGTTCCTTCTCCCATTCGCCTGTCATGGCGACATCGGCGATGCGCATCGTCTTCACCACGGAATTGAGTGCAAGCCCCTTTTTCGGTGGGGACAAGCGATTTCTTGCAGCGTTCCATGTAACCGCGCTTGAAGAGCGTTTCGATGATGGAGGCGCGTGTGGCGGGAGTACCGATGCCGCAGTCCTTCATCGCCTGCCGCAGTGCGTCATCCTCGATTTCCTTGCCCGCCGTTTCCATTGCGGACAGCAGGGTGGCTTCGGTATGTAGCGGCTTGGGCTTGGTCTTCCCTTCTGTGATGGAAGAGGCTTTCAGTGTCAGCGTGTCGCCTTCCTGCCAGCCGGGAATGGTGGTTTCCTCCTTGTTTTCCTCGCCATAGACAGCACGCCATCCGGCTTGCCTGATGACGCTGCCTTTTACGGTAAACTCCACTCCGGCACATTCCGCCATGACAGCGGTCACGTCCTTGACGCATTTTTCAGAGAATGCCTCGACCATGCGCCCGGCAATCATCTGATAGATGGTATTGTCCTCTTTGGAGAGGAAGAGCGGTTTCTCACCCGTGACGAGTAGGGCATGGTGGTCTGTCACCTTGCCGCCGTCTACGCTGCGGCGTGTCGGGATGGCTTTTGCCCGCACCTTGTCTTTCCATTCGTGCTGTGTGCCGATGAAAGCGAGCAGTTTGGGAATTTCGGCAAACACGTCTTCGGGGATGTAGCGGCTACCCGTTCTCGGATAGGTTATCAGCTTCTTCTCGTAGAGCTTCTGCGCGATTTCAAGCGTCTGCTCCGCCGTGAAGCCGTGCTTGGCGTTGGCTTCTTTCTGAAGCGTGGTCAGGTCGTACAGCAACGGGGTATCCTCCGTTTTCTCCTTGCGCTCGGCTTTCGTTACCGTTGCGAAGCCTGCCGCCTTTACCTTATTATATAGCTCCGTTGCCGGTTCTTTCGACTTCCATTTTCTCAGAGGATGAGAATTTCACGACTTTCGCCGTCGCAACCGTCCGTTGCGATATGGAGTTGCCAGAAGGCTTCGGGCGTGAAGCGGCGGTTCTCCCAGTAGCGTTCACATACCATAGCCAACGTTGGTGTCTGCACCCGCCCCACGGAGTATGTGCCGTGTCCGGCGGCGATGGAGAGAGCCTGCGTGCCGTTGATGCCCACGAGCCAGTCGGATTCGCTTCGCGCTTTGGCGGCGAGGTATAGGTTGTCATACTTGCCGCCGTCTTCGAGGTTGCGCAATCCCTCGCGGATAGCCTTGTCGGTGAGCGAGCTTATCCACAGGCGCACGAAAGGAGTGGTACTGCCCGTGTAGTGGTAGAGGTAGCGGAAGATAAGTTCACCCTCGCGTCCGGCATCGGTTGCCACGATGATTTGGTCGCTGGTGCCGAACAGCCTTTTGATTGTTTTTATCTGCGACACCACGCCGCTATCGGGCTTGTAGCCTTTCTCCGTCCTGACCTGACGGGGGACGAGCGTGAAGGTGTCGGGGATAATCGGGAGGTTGTCACGGACGAAACCGCGCACGCCGTAGCCATCGGGCATGGCGAGCTGGACAAGGTGTCCGAATGCCCATGTCACGGCATAGCCGCCTCCCTCGAAATATCCTTCCTCTCTTTTGTCGCGCCCACGATGCGGGCGATTTCACGTGCCACGGAGGGCTTTTTCTGCAATGATTGTCTTCATGTCTTCTTCTTTTTTTTGTTGATACTTTGGATTTTTATTTTTGGATTCAGTGGCGGACATCGGGTCTATACTTTTCATGCCCTTGCCCGTTTTTCTTCTGCGGCTTGTCCTGCTGCTGTTGCTGGCGGGCGTCCTTCGGAGTGGTCTGACCTTTCTGCAAAGGCTCTTTCAGGTTCTTTGTCGCCTCGTTGGTCTTGCCCTCGTTGTTCACCGCCACCTGCGTGCGGCTCTCGTTGGACGGGAGCGACCTGCTGCCCGATGTCGGGATTTGTTTCGTAGCGGTACGGGCGACCCTTCTCCGGGTTGAACTTGATATACATCGTGGCATGGAAGCCCTGCTTGTCGGTCACGTTCTCCAGCTTTCACGGCTTTGCCCGCCACATAGTCGGCTTTCTGCTGTTCGGTGAAGTTCACGTCGCTCCATTTGCTGATGGGGCGGATGCTGCCGTCCTCGTTCGTCCACGTGTTGCGGCGTTGCTCCTTCTTGGTCTGTGTGGCATTTTCCCCGCCTTGCGCCTGACTTTTTCGACGTGTCGCCTTTGGTTTCCTGCGTCTGTACGGTACGGGGCGACCTTCCGGTTCCCGGCACGAACTCCACGCCGCGCTGCTCCACGTTCACTTGCATGGGTGGTGACGAACTTCCTGCCGTCGTTGCGCTCGATGAGCTTGTCGCGCACGGGCAGTCCGGCGCGGAGCATATCCCTGCTCCTGCTTGGTGATTTCCGTCTTGCCGATGCGCTCCGGGATGCGTACCCTTGCTCGCCGGAATGTCCGTGATCTCATTCGTCTTGCGGTCGATGCTGATGTAGGAGGGGATAATCTCGCCCGTTTCCTTCTCCACGATGTCCACGACCCTGCCGAGGTTGCCCGTCTCGCGCAGGTTCTTCCGGTCGTCGTCGGAGAATTTGTGTTCCTTTGTATTCATCCAGCTTTCTGCTCCTTGCGGATGAAGTGCGGCACGAGGCTGATGTTTCCCTCGCCGTCCTTCTTGAAGGAAAGGCGGGCGTCCAGCTCGAATGCTTCGCCGCCGAAGGTGGGCTTTGACCTTCACCAAGTCGGACTTGCCGTAGTGGAGCATCTTCGTAAGGTCGCCGGACTTTTCAAGGTCGTCACGCTTCACGCCCCATCTGTCCTCCAGCTCCTGCCAGTTGATTTTGCTCTCGTCGATGGGCTGGTAGCCCCGTTTGCCCTGCGTCTGTTCGGGATCTTCCTGTTGTTCTTTTTGTTGCTCCATGTTTTTCCTGTTTTTTTGAGGTTCTTGTTTTTTTTCGTGTTGCCAGTCTCTTCCTGCACCTTTCTTTCTCGTAGTCGGAGGTGTCCACCTTGTGAGGGGCAAGCAGCTCCTTGTTCGCTTCGGGGTCTTTCAGCAGTTGCTTCATCACCTCCAAGAGATTTTCGGCTTGGTCTGCCGCGATGCGGTAAAAACCGAAGCGGCTGGGTTCCTTGCACTGCCGGAAGAAGTTCTTGAAGAAGTTGTCCAGCACGTCGCCGTGTCGGTCGAATTGCAGGAAACTCTGCGCGTTTCTCCGCTTTTCGCGGGGGTGCGCTTGGGTGTGCCGTCCGCGTTCAGCCCGGCAACCACGCTGATCTCGCCCGTCTTCTCGTCACGGACCACCAGCACGTCCTTTTCGTCTTTTTTCTTTGCCATCTGAAAAATGTTTTAATGGGTTATTTATGAAAGAAATTATGGATACGAGCCTTGTAGAAGGCTATATCTTCCTTTTTGAAGTCCTTGATATGGTTGGAAAGGAATGTCAGCACGTCCTCCTCGCTGTAATAGGTTTTCTTGCCCAGTGTCTTGTAGGGCAATGCGCCGACACTGCGGTAGCGTTGCAGGGTGCGCTTTGCTTATCTGGAGCAGCATGCACAAGTCCTGATTGTCGAAAAAGGCGGATGCTTTCCGTGATAGTAGGCTGTTTCCCCTCAGCCTTCATCGCCAGCAGCAGTTCGTCCTGACGGTCGAGCCGTTCCATCAACTTCTGCATCCAGCCTTCGAAGTTGTTTCGTGTGAGCAGTTCCATGACCTATGTCCTCCTTCCTTTGGGGTTGCCGCCCGTGCGCAACGTGTGGTTGCGTTTCAGTTCCTGCGGTGTCGCCGCGTCCTCGTTGACGGTACTCTCATCAAGCAGGCGGTCGATTTCCGACTGCCGGTAGCGGCATTTGCCGCGAAGCACGACATAGCCGATGCGTTGCTCGCTGCGCATACGCTGGAGGGTGCGGGTACTCACGTTAAGCAGGTGCGCCGCCTCGCGTGTGGTGAGCAACCTGTCGGGCGATGCCGCTCTCTTGTCACCGGAGACGGCACGGACGTGTGCCGCAATCTCCGCTATCTGTTCCGTCAATGACCGGAAGACGGAACTTTCCATTGTTATCACTTTCATATTCAGTCCTTTCTTTTTGTATCTGCGGCAAAATTCGGCAATAAACAAAAGGGGCTTTAACAACTCACTACGTGACTCACGTAAGATTTTTACGGAAGATGGCTCCGTAACCCGGTCAAACGGCGCAACAGGCAGCCTTTCAGTGGAAAACGGCACGTGTCCGGGAGTGTATCGTTACCTTTGCGGGCAAACCGATAATTGCATGAATATGGAAATAGTATCAATTGAGAAAAAGACTTTCGAGATGATGGTGGCGACATTCGGCGCACTCTCGGAGAAGGTCGCCGCACTGAGGCGCAAAAGCGACACGGGGCGCATGGAAAGATGGCTCACGGGCGAGGAGGTCTGCGGGCAGTTGAGAATAAGCCCGCGTACGTTGCAGACGCTGCGTGACAGGCGGCTTATCGGCTACTCGCAGATAAACCGCAGGTTTTATTACAAGCCGGAGGAGGTAAAGCGGTTGATACCGCTTATCGGTACACTCTATCCGCACGGCAGATGATTTGATTTATTTACCCACTGAATCCGAAGTTATGATAAACGAGAACAACGATGTTTTTACGATGGAAGACGAGCCGATAGCCTCTGTGATGCAGGATATGCGCAAAGGCTCAAAATGGCTGTCCGCATTTCTGGAGAATTACCGTCCTCCGCTGGACGGGGAGCGTTACCTGACGGACGGCGAGGTGGCGGAACTGCTCCGTGTAAGCCGACGCACCTTGCAGGAATACCGCAACAACCGCGTGTTGCCCTTCATACTTTTGGGAGGGAAGGTGCTTTACCCGGAAACGGGGTTGCGCGAGGTACTGGAAGCGAACTACCGCAAGCCGCTGGAGTGACGCTGGCATGAAAAAGGAAACGGGCGACACCTTTTGTGGTGCTGCCCGTTTCTTGTCTTATGGGGTATGCGCAATCAGCAATACCCAGTTTTTCCGTTCTGTATGAACATCACGTATGCCTGCCGTTTCTCTTGTGAGAGTGCCTTTCCCACCAGCCATGTGCGAAACAGGTGGGTGTTGTAGGTGTTCAGCCGGAAGGCGACGGGTATGATGATTTCAAGCGCGTACACGTCCGCGTACAGCCCGTTTTCAAGTTGCATGTAACGGCATACCTTGTAGTCGTTCAGCACGTCCGACTTGCGGACAGCTTTGATGGCGGCGTTCACTGCCGGGACGGTCGTATGGAACAGTCCGGCGATTTCGGTGGCGGCCATCCATACGTCGTTACCGGTTACGCTGACCGCCTTGTTATCTATGATGATTATGTCACGTTTCATGGCTCCTCTTTTTAGATGGTGCAACCTGCAAATTCCTCAATGCCGCTCAATCTTGCCACAAGGTTCTCCATGTCCTGATTGAGTTTCTCTTTCGTTATCTTAGCGTAAATCTGCGTCGTCTTTATGCTCTTGTGTCCGAGCATGGAACTGACGGTTTCGATGGGTACGCCGTTGGAGAGGAATACCGTCGTGGCTGCCGTGTGGCGGCTCTGATGCCACGTGATATGCTTGGTGATGCCGCAACGCTTGGCGACGGCACGGATACCGGCAAGGCACGTGTTATAATGCGGTACGGGGAATATCCTGCCGTCCTCGCACAGCCCCCGGTATTTGCCGATTATGCGGTTGGCGATGTCGAGCAGGCGGATGTTGGACACCACGCCCGTTTTCTGGCGGTTGATGTTTATCCACTCGTGTTCGTCGAAGTAGGTGCGGATATTCTCTTCTGTGAGGCTGCGCATATCCGAAAACGATAACCCGGTGAAGGCGCAGAACAGGTAGAGGTCACGGTACAGTTCTTGTTTGGCGTTTTTTTCAGTTTCCCGTCCATCAGCAGGCGTATTTCCTCTTTGGTCAGGAAACTGCGTGTCGTTTCCTCCTTCTTGATTTCATACTCGCGGAACGGGTCGCGTGTCAGCCACTCGTTGTTGATGGCGATGAAAACCATCGTCCGTAGCGGGCAGACATACAGCCACACGGTATTGGTGCAGCAGTGCTTGTCCGTGCGCAGGAACATCTCGAAATCGGAGATGAAAGCCGGGGTAAGCTCTTTCAGGGCGATGTCCTTCACATGGTAGCGGATGTCGAGGAACTCTTGCAGGTGCTTGTAAACGGTGCGGTACTTCAACAGCGTGCCTTTGGCTTTCATGCCTGCCTCCACCTGTTTCTCGTAGTCCTCGTTGTGCTGGCGGAACACCTGCATAAGTGTATGATGGCGGTGTTCCAGTCCAAGAAATGCGTTCTTGACTTTCTCCGCTGTGACGAAATTATCACGCTCCATGATTTCCTGATAGTGCCTGTTGATGCGTACCCGCATCTTGTCAAGCATACGGTTCGTTTCGAGTGCCGCCGTGCTTCTGCCCGTGACACGTCCACCTTTGGTGTCCCACAATTTCGGATCGACAGTCAGCTTGCAGCTGAACTGCGTTTGGCTGCCGTCAACCGTGATGCGTCCCATGACGGGAACTGTCCCGTCCTTTTTCACTACCTGACGCTTGAGGTAGTAGATTACTGAAAATGTACTCTTCATTGTCCTTAATTTTTTGGTTTCAAAATTAGTTGGTGAAGAGTCCGGTGTCGGTACGCAAAACGGAGAGGAACGGCGCAATCTTTTTCCGTAACCGGATTTTTCGCGTGAGTTGTCGGTAACTCACTATTCCTTAGTGTCTTGTTTCGCCCTCCGTGCCCGTTTGTCGCATTTTCGGGCATGGTTACGAACAAGTAACGTTGCGGCGTCAGGATTTGGCTTCGGCAGGGATTGTAATGGCTTCACGAATTATCGCCACTTCAACTAAAACCCTTGTAACTCAATTCTATCACTATATCTTTCCGCATTTCACTTTTTTGTAGTAACTTTGTGTATGAATAGTTATGCCATCAAACCCTCAATGCAGTTGGATCGTGAAACGGGTTTGCTGCACAATTTCATTGCCGATTTGGAAACGAAGTATGCCGCTGAGGTAACCAAGTTGGGGCTCACGCTCTATGTTGCGCCACTGAAGGAGGCGAATGCTAAGGTGGAGCAGTTTATTGTTGGCCGCACCACGGCGCAATCGGCTATTATTGCAGGCGAATTGCGTGCGGCGCGTTTGGCTACCGATGCAGCCTATCGCCATCTCGTGAAGTTCGTCAATGCGTTGGCCATGGTTTCAGGCACTTCGGACTACGATGCTTTGAACTTGTTCCTCAACGAGCACATCGACCGCTACAAACAGGAGGCATTGCCCAAGGCGAAGAAAAAAGGATGAGGGCAAGAAGCCGGCTGAGGATAAGAAGGGCAAAGAGGGCAAGAAGCCCGAGGGGTGGCGACAAGCCGAAGCCCGATGACAAGAAGCCTGGCGAGGGTGGCGATGACAAGGGTAAGCTCGGTGGCGAACATGGTTCGGTCACGGTGACGCCAAAAATCATAAAATTCCATTCATTTAGAGTTGAGGGGGCGGGAGTGCGCGATGCATTTCCGCCCCCGATTGTTGTGTGTGGAGATTGTTTACGCGTTTCGTTTGGGTGGATGATATCGTTTGGGAGGATTGTACGCGGATGTATAACGGAGTTTGGTAGGGGCGGTGCCTATGTGCCCGCCCGTGTCGCCCCTGCAAGGGCGCATTCGTCGTTCATCCCCCGCACACAATGCGCATGTTCTTGGTATGGAAACGTCGCTGCGCGAACGTTCGGGCGGGCACGCAGGCACCGCCCCTACGGTTTCGTTTGGGTGGATTGTGCGTGGGACGGTTGATTTCGTTTGTGTGGGATTGCGTGGAAAAATATTACGGAGATGGGTAGGGGCGGTGCCTATGTGCCCGCCCGTGTCGTCCCATCAAGGGCGCATTCGTTGTTCATCCCCCGCGTATAATGCGTGTATTTTTGGTATGGAAACGCCGCTGCGCGGACGTTCGGGCGGGCACGCAGGCGCCGCCCCTACGGTTTCGTTTGGATGTTGCCCCTACCATTTCAAATATAATTTTTTATGTGTTACCGTACTCACTGAGGATAAAAAAATAGCGAAGCATACGTGTATCAGCTTGCGTGATTGTTATATTATTGCACATAGAAATAATTGGTATGATTAATCGACATTTCCCACAACGGCATCGCATGCGCTGGCAAAATTATGATTATACATTGGGCGGCGCCTATTTCATCACTATTTGTACACACCGTCATCATCACTGTTTCGGGGAAATTGTGGATGGAGAGATGATACGGAATGCCGCGGGAGAAATGTTAGCTTATTGGTATGCTGAATTAGAACATAAGTTTAACAATATAGAATGTGGTGTGTCGGTTGTGATGCCCAATCATTTTCATTGCTTGCTGTTGAAAATGGATAATGGAGCATCTGTGGCAGATATAGTGAGATGGTTTAAAACGATGACAACCAATGCATATATAAAACAAGTGAAGCAGCACAATTCAGAGCCTTTCGATGAGCGGTTGTGGCAGCGTAGCTATTGGGATCGTGTTGTCCGTAATGTACAGGAGTATGAAATGATACAAAATTATATTTTTGATAATCCTCGACGGTGGCATGAAGACAAATTTTTATATGAGGTGAATAGTAGTTTTGTTTATGAAAAACATTCGTATGGAAACGCCGCTGCGCGAACGTTCTGGCGGGCACGCAGGCACCGCCCCTACGGTTTCGTTTGGGTAGATTGCGTGTAGACGATTGGTTTCGTTTGAGTGGATTGCGTGTGGGTGTTTGATGCCGTTGGGGTGGATTGCACGTAAATGGTTATTTTTGTGTGTGGGATTGCGTGGAAAAAAATATGATGGAGATTGGTAGGGGCGGTGCCTGTGTGCCCGCCCGTGTCGCCCTGCAAGGGCGCATTCGTCGTTCATCCCCCGCGCACAATGCGTGTATTTTTGGTATGGAAACGCCGCTGCGCGAACGTTCGGGCGGGCACGCAGGCGCCGCCCCTACGGTTTCGTTTGGGTAGATTGTGTGTGGGCGGTTGATGTTGTTTGGCAGATTGCGCGTGGACGGTTGACGCCGTTTGGGTGGATGATGCGTGTGTGAGGCGCTCGTTGGTGTGGCGTTTTCCATGGGCTGCATCGGGTGCAATTCGTTTCTTTTGCTTATCTTTGCGAGGTCCTAAACGATGATAGAATGAAGAAACAACGAATGAGTGTAGTGGTAGGCATGGCTTTGGCAGGCATAGGACCGCTCTATGCACAGCACGAGCAGCGCCGACCCAATATTATTTTGTTCATGGTGGACGACATGGGGTGGCAGGACACGTCGGTACCTTTCGCGGAGGTGGTGACGGATTACAACCGCATGTACGACACGCCCAACATGGAACGTTTGGCCCAGTCGGGCATGTTGTTTACCGATGCCTATGCGGCTCCGGTGAGTTCGCCGTCGCGATGCAGCCTGATGACGGGCATGAATATGGCGCGGCACAGGGTGACGAACTGGACTTTGCAGCGCGACAAGCCGACGGATGGGCAGGAGGAGGGCGTGGTCGTGCCCGATTGAATTGCAATGGCATTGCGCAGTGTGGTGGGGTGGAGCGCACGACGCAGGCCCTCTCGTTTGTGCAACTGCTGAAGCATGCGGGCTACCACACCATTCATTGCGGCAAAGCGCATTGGGGAGCGATAGACACGCCGGGCGAAAATCCGTGCCATTTTGGTTTCGAGGTCAACATCACGGGCAGTGCGGCGGGCGGTTTGGCGACCTATCTGAGTGAACGAAACTATGGTCATTCGCGCGACGGACGGCCTTTGGCACTCAATGCCATCCCCGGTTTGGAGCGCTATTGGGGCACGGGAACGTTTGCCACCGAGGCGCTGACGCAGGAGGCTTTGCGGGCGTTGGACAAGGCCAAGCGCTATGGGCAGCCGTTTTATTTGTATCTGTCGCACTATGCTCTGCATATTCCCATCGACAAGGACATGCGCTTTTATCCGCAATATGTGCGCAAAGGACTATCTGACAAGGCGGCGGCTTATGCGGCGTTGATTGCGGGGATGGACAAGAGTTTGGGCGATGTGATGCGCTGGTTGGAAGCGAATGGTGAGGCCGAGCGCACCATCCTCATCTTCATGAGCGACAATGGTGGGCTAGCAGCGTCGCAAGCGTGGCGCGAAGGTCCGCCCGACACGCAGAACGCGCCGCTCAAAAGTGGCAAGGGGTCGCTGTATGAGGGTGGCATTCGGGTGCCGTTCATCGTGCGGTGGCCGGGCAAAGTGGCTGCGAACACGCGCAACAAAACGCCCATCATCATTGAGGATCTTTATCCGACACTGCTCGAAATGGCGGGCATTCGACAGGTCAAGGTGCCGCAAATGCTCGACGGACAATCGCTTGTTCCGTTGCTGTGTGCGCCGCAAAAGCCAACGAGGGTGCGCCCGTTGGTGTGGAATTTTCCAAATATCTGGGATGGCAAGGGGGCTGGCATTAACTTGAATTGCGCCATTCGGTTAGGCGAATGGAAACTCATTTACAATTATAAGACTGGGCGAAAGGAGCTTTATCATCTGCCAGACGACGTGGGCGAAGAGCACGATTTGGCTGCCCAGCAACCTCAAAAAGTGCGCGAATTGGCTGCGCTTTTGGGCAAACGATTGCGCGATATGCAGGCGGAACGCCCGTGTTCAGCGGCCACAGGACAGCCTTTTCCGTGGCCTGATGAATGAACGTTGGGTGTCATCAACGGCGTGAAAAAAAATCCTTCTCACCTCTGTTGTTGTCGGCGTTGGTGAGAAGGATTTCTTGTTTGTGGTGACTTCTGGTGGCGTTATCTCAAAGTTGGCTCGCCCACAATCACCAGTTCGATGCCCAATTCTTCAATGCGCTGCCTGTCCATGGGCTTGATGTGTGCATCGGTGATGATGACATCCACGTCTTCCATGTTGCTGATTTTTGGCAAACCCGCGTCGGCCAAACTTCGATGCATCGGCCAAAATAATGGTTTTTTGTGCAGCCTTCATCATCTGTTGGTTGAGATGTGCCTCGCGCATGTCGGTCGTGGTGAAGCCAAAATCGAGGTCGATACCATCAACGCCCATGAACAATTTGCTAAACGAACAGCCGTTGAGAATGCTTTCACTATATTCGCCCACCACCGATTCGCTGCTGTGACGCAGCATGCCTCCCAACTGAATGATGTCGATGTTGTCCTCCTGCGAGAGGGCGATGGAGGCCTGTAGCGATGCCGAAACCACTGTGAGTTTATGCGCGGGGTTGATGCAATGGGCAAAGGCGTGGATGGTTGTTCCCGATGCAAGGATAATCGAGTCGTTGGGCTCGATAAACTTTGCCGCTTCCATTCCGATGTTATATTTCTCCTCAGGATAGAGCTTTTCTTTCTCGTTCACGGTGCGATTGCCTGTAAACGGGTTGATGGCAATGGCTTTCCCATGGCTGCGATAGAGCTTCCCTGCCTTTTTCTAATTCCGTTAAATCTTTACGAATGGTGACCGAAGAAACTGCTAATCTGTCTGATAAGTCCGACACTAAGATAGCATCTGTCTTGATTAGTTGCTCCAAAATGGCGTTATGTCTTTCCTCTTTTGTCATGTTGTGCGAAAATAATTTGTTTTTTGTTCTTTACAAAAATAATGAATTTCTGAACGGTATAGTTTCAAAACGAAAAGATTAACAGATTATTAACAATGTAGCTCGTTGCAGCTCTTTTTCGTAACAAGAGTGAAATATGAAATGGATTATTTTCTTAAAAAAACACTAACAAAAAAAGATAGCGTAACTAAATATCTTCTATCTTTGCTTCGAAAGAACGTAAAAAGTGTTTCGTTTTGCAAGTTTAGATGCTTCAAATATGGCTGCAATGCAAAACAGAGATACGAAAAAATAAAAGCTATCGAATGGAAAAGCGTAAAGAACAAACTTATGATGTCATTGTGATTGGTGGCGGAATTACAGGCGCAGGCACAGCAAGAGATTGTGCGATGCGTGGGTTAAAAGTGCTGCTGGTCGAAAAGTTTGACTTCACCAATGGTGCAACTGGCCGCAATCATGGTTTTGCTCCATAGTGGTGCCCGCTATGCTGTTACCGATAAAGAGTCGGCAAGAGAGTGCATTGTTGAAAACATGATTCTGCGAAAAATTGCCCGGCATTGCGTGGATGAGACAGATGGTTTATTCATTACGCTGCCCGAAGATGATCTCAATTACCAGGCTACATTTGTAGCGGCTTGTCGAGAAGCTGGCATTCGTGCCGACATTATCTCGCCTGAAGAGGCACGCCGTATCGAGCCATCGGTGAACCCTTCACTCACGGGTGCCGTGCGTGTTCCCGATGCTTCCATCGACCCTTTCCGCCTTACTGTGGCCAATGTGCTTGATGCCCGTCGTCATGGTGCCGATGCTTTGACCTATCATGAAGTGGTGGATTTCGTGGTGGAAAAATGGTGAAATGAAAGGCGTTCGGTTGCGCAATAACCTCACAGGTGAAGTGTTTGAGCAACGTGCTCAGCTCGTTATCAACGCCGCTGGCATTTGGGGTCATCAACTTTCTGTCATGGCTGGCGTGGGTGTTAATATGTTCCCTGCAAAAGGTACGTTGCTTATCTTTGGTCATCGGGTCAATCAAATGGTGATTAACCGTTGCCGAAAAGCCTGCTAATGCCGATATTCTTGTGCCCGATGATACCGTTTGTGTCATTGGAACCACCAGCGATCGCGTGCCTTTTGAAACGGTCGACGACCTGCAAGTGACGCCCGAAGAGGTGGATATCTTAATTAAGGAGGGCGAGAAGTTGGCACCCGCTTTGGCATCAACGCGCATTCTCCGCGCTTACACGGGCGTGCGTCCTTTGGTGGCAGCCGACAACGATCCGTCGGGAAGAAGCATCAGTCGTGGCATCGTTTTGCTCGATCGTGAGACGCGTGATGGCCTCAAAAGGCTTCATCACTATCACGGGAGGCAAGATGATGACCTACCGCATGATGGCCGAGTTGGCTACCGATTTGGCCTGTAAAAAGTTGGGCATCGACAAGAAATGCGAAACGGCTACCACACCTTTGCTTGGTTCTGAAACCTCGGTGCTTACTGAAAAGACCAGCAAGACGAGCTATGAATATAGTCAACGGGTGATGGAAGGACGTCATGGCACGATGACTTCGCGCATTCGTCAGCATGCTATTGAAGACAAAGCCTTGGTTTGTGAGTGCGAGAATGTGACCGTCGGCGAAGTGAAATTCGCTGTGGAACAGTTGCATGTACACCATATTATTAATTTACGTCGTCGCACACGGCTCGGCATGGGCACTTGTCAAGGTGAACTATGTGCTTGTCGTGGTGCCAATGTGTTGTGCGAAGTGGGCAGCACACCCGCACAGAAAGGCATGCAGGATTTAACGGCTTTCATGGCCGAACGTTGGAAAGGCATGCGCCCTGTGGCATGGGGTGACACACTGAACGAGGCACAACTCACGGGCATGATTTATGAGAGTCTTTGCGGATTTAATCAGGTGGCAGACGAAAAGAAGGAGGTTGCAAAATGAAATTTGATACAATTATCATCGGTGGAGGGCTTTCAGGGCTCACCTGTGGCATCGCTTTAGCCCAGCAAAAGCAACGCGTTGCCATCATCAATGCAGGGCAAAGCACGTTGCATTTCAATTCGGGTTCGCTCGAGTTGTTGGGCTATGACGAAAACGGGGACTTGGTAGATGCGCCCTTAAAAGCTATCCCTTTACTCAGTAATATGCACCCTTTTCACAAGCTAAATGCAATAGATTGCTTGGCAAAAGAGGCTAAATTGCTGCTCGATGCGGCAGGCCTTGTGATGAAAGGCAGTGCAGAAGCCAATCACTATCGGCTTTCACCCATCGGCATCAACAAACCCGCTTGGCTCACAATGGACGGACTCGTGCAAAGCACTGCGCCCGAAACGTTGCCTTGGAAGCGTGTAACCATTGCCAACATCGCCGGTTTCTTGGATATGCCTGTAGCCTTTTTGAGTGTCAACTTGCAGCGCATGGGCGTGGCGGTTGAAGTGCAAACTTTCACAACGAAAGCGTTAGAGGAAGCACGAAAGAGTCCTTCTGAGATGCGGGCTACAAACATTGCAAAGGTGTTGGCCGATGAAACGGGGTTAGACGAGGTGGCACAGGCGCTCAATGCCCTCTCCATTCAAGGCGAGGTGTTGCTGCTTCCGTCGGTGTTAGGCTTAGCCGATGACGCTGTCAGAGCGCACCTTCAGCAGCATGTTCGGCATGCATTGCACTATGTTGCCACCATGCCGCCCTCGGTTCCGGGCGTACATATCCAAACCAAGTTGCGCCAATATTTCCAGCAGTTAGGTGGTTTGTATGTGCTGAGCGACACGGTTTGCGCAGGTGTTTTCGAGGACAATCATCTTGTAGCCGTACAAACTGAGAAGATGGTTGAGGAGAAACTCTATGCCGACCATTTCGTTTTGGCTTCGGGTTCATTCCAAAGTCGAGGTTTAAAAGAGCAATTACAACGAAGTCTATGAGCCCATTTTTCCACGCCGATGTCGATGCCGTGCAGGATCGTTCGGCCTGGACTGCAGCCTATGTCTATGACGAACAGCCCTATATGAAGTTTGGTGTGCACACCGATTCTCAATTTTTTTAGTGAGCCGCGAGGGACGTGTTCAAACCAATTTATATGCGGCAGGCTCTATTCTTAGCGGTCATAATGCGTTCAAATTGGCCGATGGTACGGGTGTCTCTATGCTCACCGCATTGCAAGTTGCCCACAACATTCTAAAGAAATAAAAAGCGATGGTAGAAGCTACACAAATAGAAAGCAAAAAGCAAATTGAATTTTTGAGCAGTGTCTGAAATGCTCCATCTGTACGGTTTATTGCCCAGTGTCGGCCGTGGAACCTCAATATCCTGGCCCCAAACAAGCAGGTCCCGATCAGGGAGCGTTACCGCTTAAAAGGTGCGGAATATTTTAATGAAGCCTTGAAATTATGCTTGAATTGCAAGCGTTGTGAGGTGGCTTGTCCAGAGCATGTGCTGGTGGGAGACCTCATTCAAGCAGCGCGAATTGATTACAGTACGCACACGCCCAGTCTGCGCGATCGCATGTTAGCCAACACCGATTTCGTGGGTACGTTGGCACATACTTTTGCACCTTTAACCAATTTTGCTTTGGGATTGAAGCCCATGAAAGCGGTGCTGCACAGCGTGATGGGCATTGACAAGCATCGCACGTTCCCCTCTTATGCCTTCCAAACCTTTGAGCAATGGTATAAGAAGCATGCTTATGAGCAGGAACAGTATCATCGGTTTGTGACCTTTTTCCATGGGTGTTATGCCAATTATAATTATCCTCAGTTGAGTAAGGATTTGGTGAAGCTGATGAATGCCTGTGGTTATGGAGTGCGTTTGTTGTCGAAAGAGAAATGTTGCGGTGTGGCGTTGATTGCCAATGGGCTGTCGGGGCAGGCCAAAAAGCAGGGCGAAGTGAATATCAACGCGATGCGCGAAGCTGTGAAACGCGATGAACCTGTGCTCACGGTGAGCTCTACTTGCACGCTCACCATGCGCGATGAATACCAACATTTGTTGCACATCGACAATGCCGACGTGCGCGATCATTTGATGTTGGCTTTGCGTTGGCTCTGCCAAAAGGTGGATGCCGGAGAGATTAAGCTTGTCTTTCGCAAGGATTTCAAAGAGAAAATTGCCTATCACACCGCCTGTCACATGGAACGAATGGGCTGGGTTCCTTATTCTGTTCGTTTGCTGCAGATGATTCCGGGCCTCGACTTTATGATGTTAGAGAGTCAGTGTTGCGGCATCGCGGGCACCTATGGCTTTAAGAAAGAGAACTATGAACGCTCGCAAAAGATTGGCTCGAGTCTCTTTAAGCAAATAGAATCCGTCAATCCTGACTATGTGGCTACGGAGTGTGAGACGTGCAAATGGCAGATAGAAATGTCGACTTCGCACTTGGTTAAAAATCCCATTAGCATCTTAGCTGACGCGATTGATGTGGAAGAAACGAAAAAAATGCAATGCACAATAGTGTGCATGGCGGCATCGCATAAAGGAATATCAGGCTTTATGTAGCAGCAAACTTGCTCAACCTTGAGGTAAAGCAAGGACTTAGGTGTAAAGCGTGGGGTGGGCAGTTGGTGCTCACCCCATTCATATGTGGCCGCACATGGTGCGTGGTGAACAGGGCTTGGATAAGTGATAAGGTCGCCTTCAAAAGGGAAGTTCTACATTTTTTGGTCAATAGAGGGTGTAAGATTATATATTTTTCGGCCTAAAATGTTAAAACTGATAATAAACGTTAAGAATAAAAGAAGCATAATGAAATAAAAACCTATCTTTGTTTCGAATTGAACGTGAACTGATTTTGAAATGTAAGTATTAGGTCTTTATAACCAGTTCTTGATGGTTTGAATATAGCTTTGCTTAAAGCCTTTTACTTTTCACAGCATAATCGCTCGTTATCAAGATGTGCAGAGTATGCGCATTGTGCGGGGTTTTAGCGTGATGACATGAGAAGTTGGTTTTCTTTTAACAATCGCATACAAATAAACAATTTATAATATGTGGAAACTTTTGACACCGCCAGCCTATAAGACTGAGCAAACAGGACCTGAAGCTGATGCAAAAATACAAACGTTTGCGTTGGCAAGTTTTCTTGGGTATCTTTATTGGATATGCAGGATTTTACATTGTTCGTAAGAACTTTTCGATGGCCATCCCGATGTTGGCCGACTTTGGTTTCGAGAAGGGCGAGTTGGGTGTAGTGCTCTCCATGAACGCTATAGCCTATGGCTTTTCTAAGTTTATCATGGCCAGCATATCCGATCGGAGTAATGCACGCGTGTTCCTTCCGTTGGGGTTAGCGATGGCTGCCATCTCAATGTTGTTTATGATTGTGCCAATTCAATGGATTGGTGCAGAACATAAATCATTGGCTATTGTGTTGATGGCAGCGTTAAACTTCCTTGTAGGATGGTTTAATGGTATGGGATGGCCTCCGTGTGGGCGTGTGATGACCCACTGGTTCTCGATTAAGGAGCGTGGTACATGGATGTCGTTTTGGAACTGTGCACACAATGTTGGTGGTGCCCTTGTGGGGCCAATGGCCGTATATGGTGCATTATGGTTTGGCTCTTGGTTCTATGGAGCCGATGAACAGCGTTACTTTTTGATTGGTACTTATGCCTTTCCTGCAGCTGTAGCAGTGCTCATTGCCATTGTAGCTTATCTCATGATTCGCGACACACCGCAATCGTGTGGGCTGTCATCTATCGAAAAATGGAGTGGTGTTGCCTCGAAAAATTATAATGAAAAGGCCGAAGAAGTGTTGTCAACCAAAGAGATATTCAAGGTGGTATTGGGCAACAAATTCTTATGGTATATCGCCTTTGCTAATGCCTTTGTCTATATGGTTCGCTATGGATGTTTGGACTGGGCACCCACGATATTAACCGATAAAGGCGTGGACATTAAGAGCGCAGGATGGGCTTATTTTGCCTATGAAATGGCGGCTATTCCCGGCACAATCATTTGCGGTTGGTTGTCAGACCGCTTCTTCCATGGGCGCAGAGCTTTGCCAACGATTATCTTTATGGCCTTAGTGGCTATCGCTATCGTGGTATATTGGCAGAACCTTGACAACGTAAATGTCGTTGTAGGCTGTTTGATTGCCATCGGTTTCTTCATCTATGGCCCCGTGATGTTGATAGGTGTGCAGGCTTTAGACTTAGCACCTAAGAACGCAGCTGGTACAGCTGCTGGGTTAACGGGCTTCATGGGCTATGTGCTTGGCACCGCTTTGTTGGCGAATATTGTGATTGGTTATGTGGCCGACACTGCCGGATGGGACTGGACTTTCATTCTTTTGATTGTCGCTTGTGGCCTATCTGTACTCTTTATGGGGCTCACCTATCGTGAGGAGCAGTATTTGGTTGAGAAGCAAAATAATGCAGAAAAGAAATAAAAACGAAGTATTTAAGGAAGCTTCTTCGTAGCTTGTGGCCGAGAAATGCTGTGTCGTGCTGAACGATTACTATAGCTTTCTCCCACAAGTCACACGATGATAATGACTCAAATAAATATATTAGTAACTTAAACAGCAAGAAAATGAAGAAACTTTATCGACTGAGTTATGCCGGTATCGCTGCTGCACTGCTTTTGGCATCGTGCGCGGACGAGCAACAATTTACAAGTCCCAACACTGATGCCAAGCGCATAAATGTTCAGAAAATTTCGGATGAAATGGCAAAAGTGCGCGATTATGTGCCACTTTATGCTTGTGTTGCACACCGTGGCTCAACCTTCTGGGCACCCGAAGAGACGGAGGCTGCTTGGCGGTGGGCACGTGAAATGGGTGCCGACTATTTAGAAAGTGATTTGCAAGTGACGAAGGATGGTGTGGTTTTGGCTAACCATGATGAGAACTTGCGTCGTACAACCAATATCGAAGACATCTTCTCGGATGCCGTACCTACGATTCGTAAAGACTTTTATCGCAGCTTCCGCAATTCTGATGGCTCACAACATTTTAGCGAAGCTGATATTGAAGCACAATACAAGCGCGATGCACACGACTTCCGTACCAACTACACCATGTCTTATTATTATGCAGAGTTGTTGATGTTGGATGCTGGAAGATGGTTTAATGATGCCAATAAAGAACAGCAACGTGATGCTTTTGCTGCACAAAGCAATGGTCGCGTCGACTATAGTTTGGGCTATCCTCGCATCATTTATGCGAATGGTCAGTATGTTTCTGCCTTGCAAGATCAAATCAATTATGCAATGGGTAAGAAGCTCAACCGCGATGCTAATGGGCGCCGTGTGCTCACCTATAAGATTAAAAGTGAATATGCCAACATGACCTTGCAGCAGATTTATGATGCAGCAAAGGCTGCTGTGAAATGCGATGACCCATCGGTTGTGGGCAGCAAGGCAAGCAAATACATGGACTTTGTGGAATATAGTTTCGGCGATAAGAATGGTTCTACCGCCTATGTCAACGACAATATTGACCGTGGAAACCGCCCAGGTATCTATCCCGAGTTCAAAGAATCGTGGCTTAATCCTAAGGATATCGAGATTCGTGTGTACAACATCCTGAATGATTGGGGTTGGAACATCATCACACAACCTGCTGCTGCCAACACTCCTTTCTATGTACATGGTAAGGTAAATGTGGGCAACACCAACGGAAAAGTCATCCTTCAAACCTTCTCTTTCGATGCTTTGCGTCGTGCATACAACGTGTTTAAGGGAAAAATCCCCATGTGTTATCTGCTCTGGACGGGTGATCCTGCAGGCCCAACCGACTTGGCTTACAACACACCTACAGGCTATGCCGACTTCATTAAGTATGCCGAAGACTATGGTGCACATATCATTGGCCCATCAATTGCTGGTGCTCCCAACAATTATCCCGAACTCAATAACCCATGGTCAGCTTATTTAGTTCGTAAATCGGGTATGCTCAATCACCCCTATTCATTCGACTCTGATGCACAGATGAAGAAGTATATGGGTTACTATGTGAATTTCTATGGTGAAAATCCTACGCAGTTTGACGACCTTTTGAATGTCGTTGTTCCTGCAACCACGCACACAACCTTCCAAGGAACCAGCTCACATCCCGTGTATATGGATGGTTTCTTCACCAATCGTTCTGAGATTTCATTGCTCTATATGATTGAGAATGGTTTTCGTTGCAATCCAAAGTTGAACAATCCTTTCCATCCTGGACAGTATTATGACAACTCACAAGCACCTGCAACCGTGCCTAATGCCGAAGATGTGCTCACGCAGTTGGGTTATTAAGGCGAATGAGATAAATAGAAATTGACAAACGAAAAGAACAAATTGACAATGAAAAAATATTTATTATTGCCTGCAATGGCACTCTGCACCCTATCTGTTTGTGCACAAGATTTTGATTCAAAGCCAACGATTTCGGTGAACAATGAGCAAGAAGATTTGCACTTTACCGTGGGCGCACGCTTCATGGCCGATGCAGCTTACTACCATTCTGACTTTACGCCTTTGCATAGTGGTGGTGCATTGACCGATGCACGCATCCGCACTTCGTTGCGTTATCAAAACTGGTATTTCTATGCTGACTTTGGATTTGGCGATGGAAAATTCAGTCAAAAGAACATCTTTGTGCGCTATGCACAGAAGGATAGCCATGACAATCAGCATGCAGTGCAGGCGGGTTACTTCGTTGATCCTGCCGCATCTATGGCACGCATCACCTCATTGGGTAGCTATCACTTCATCTCTCGCGCTGGAGCTACCAACGCATTGGGTGAAGGTCGTGAGTTGGGGTTGACCTATAAGTTCACCAATCCCCATTTCTATGCCAATCAAGGTGTGTTTGTAGAGAACCAATATAATAAGGTAGCAGCAGGTTTCAACGGCATTGTTTTGGCAGGCCGCTATCTCTATCGTCCCATCGCCGAGGAGAATACGACGTTGGCTGTGGGTGGAAACATTCGCTATCAACACGTGGGACATGGTGTTGTTGAGAACAACATCCTGAAGAAAACCCTCGATTTGGGACAGACGATGGAGACCTTTGTTGACAACACAGAGCAGTTTGTGTCGTGCAATCTGCCATGGGCTAACAATGTGGTTGACGCAGGTGCCGAGGTGTTATATCATCAACAAAACTTCTTTGTGCGTGGTGAATATCTCTATAAGCACGTCACCAAGAAGCGCGATTCACGCACAGTCTTCGAGGCTTCGAATGATAACATCGACACTTGGGGAACACTTGACGCATGGGTTGAGGCCAATCCTTTGCGCGCAAACAACTTCCATAGTGGCTATCTCGAGGCAGGTTATTTGATTTTCGGTAAGGCCTATCGTTACGATTCCAACGAAGGTGTGCTGAAAGGTCTTGGCGAGAAGTCACTCGAAGTGGTTGGACGTTTCAACTATACGAGCTTGAACGACCGCAACCAAGGCGAATACTATTCTATTGGTCGCAATCAATACTATCCCTCAGGCTACATGGAAGACTATCCTTATAAGTCAACCAGCGTAGGCGGTGGTGCCGTTCGTTCCTACACTTTAGGGTTTGAACTACAGCTTCAATCGTTTCGTACAGGTGATGGTCGACTACACCTATCACCGCTTGAGCAAAGACTTCTTGCCCTATGACAAGAATGTTCATCAGGTACAAGGACGCTTACAGTTTGTGTTCTAACATCACATAAGACAAGGTGGGGGCAGAGTGCTCTTTGTATTTTTGCCCCACTTTATCTTCTAATATCGTGCATATTATTGCACAAAAATAGTATCAATTCCAATCCTTTTAACGCTAAAACAGTTCGCAAAGCCTACGATAAAGATGAAAACAACGCTTATAAAAAAACCCTACGATTCCATCGTCTTGACTTAAACGCGGTTCATGAGAGAACTTCTCTTGTGAGCAAGTTTTTTTCGAGTGTTTCTATTGCTAAACATCACCTTCTAATAGTGCTTGCCCTTTGCTTTTGCCGTTCCTGTCGTGGAAAAAAATAGGAGTTGCAGTTGGACTGTAATAGGCTTATGGCATGAAAAGGAAAATTCTATCAATTATTTATATATCAACTAAAACCAGTAATGATGAAACAGTTCATTTCTTCATGTGCCCTGATGATGGCACTTACTCCCGCTTTGGCGCACGCCAATGACGTTGTGGGTACTGAACCTACCGAAGTAAAAACAACTGAAGCCACTGCAACACAGCAGGCCGAGAGTCCATCGACGATGGAACAGATTTTAGCAAGGTTACCCAAAATTTCGGGCTATTTGCAAACCGGTTGGAACTATACCGACCAGGGAAAAGGCTCTTCTTCGTTTCAAGCCAAGCGTTTACGTTTGTTGATGGATGGAAAAGTCATTGACAATGTGACGTTCCGTTTGCAGATTGAAGCTTTTAATGGCATTGCAGGTTCGCGCAATGGCAACGGACAAAAGAACATTCAAGTGATGGATGCCTTTGCAACCGCCAAGATTTCTGATGCCGTAAAGATTCGTGCCGGACAGTATTATCTGCCCTTAGGCTTTGAAAACTACGACTGTTCTCCCTCTTCTCTTGAGACCATCGACTTCTCTAACATCTGCTATCGCATGGTGTGCCGCAACCCCATCTCCTATAATCTTGTGGACTATGGCCGCGACTTGGGTGTGATGGTGTGTGGTGAATTGTTCCCCAATGCAGAGAAGGGTTTCCACTATTTGCATTACGATTTGTCGTTGTCCAACGGAAACATGCCGATGAAAGACGACAACAACAAGTCGAAAGATGTGATAGGTGCCCTCACTTTCCATCCCACGAAGCTCATCAGCATCAAAGGAACTTATAACTATGGCGAATATGCTGCAGAGAATCTTCCTGGTGGAACGAGCGCCGCTCCTGCAGGAACCAAATATAAAAGCATGAATCGTTTCATGCTCGGGGCATGGTATAACGATCCCATGGGCTTAGATTTGCGTGCCGAATATGGTCACATGCAAGCAGGAAGTGCCGTGAAAGAAGATGGCGCTTATGTCTTGGCTGCCTATCATGTGGGCGATTGGTTGCCCGTAGTGCGCTACGACATGTATCGCGATAATGTCAACAAGACCACCCTCAACAACTACGATCGTGTGTTACTCGGCGTATCTTATTGCATCTTTAAGAACCTCAAACTGCAGGCCAACTATGGCTATTCCATCTATACCACTGCAGCAAAGGTAGCATCCAACAATGGTCACCGTGGCTCAAGTCAGGTGCAGTTGATGGCCATGTATAAATTTTAAACGTTCATATTTACTCATTAAAAACAATATCAACATGAAAAAAGTTTTCTGTAATCCTTGCGGCTGTTTGTTTCGCTTTGGCCGCACAAGCACAACATCTCGGTTCACAATACCGTTTAAAGAAAGTTATTCCTGTGGCTGGACGTCAAGGCATAGCCATTGATAAGGATTATTATTATGTGTCGGACACCCGCGCGTTGTATAAATATGACAAGCAGGGCAACCTCATCATGAAGAATGATAACCCATTTAAAGACCCCACAAAAGCCAACCACTTTGGCGACATCGACATCTTCAATGGTGAAATCTACACCGGCAATGAGAAGTTTTGAATTTGGACAAGGTCACAACATCTCAATTGATGTTTACGATGCAAAAACATTGAAATGGAAGCGCACTATTCCATGGGTTGCTGAGTCAGGACAGGTAGAATGCTCGGGTTTGGCCATCGATCGTGAGAAGAATTTAGTGTGGATGAGCGACTGGGTTGACAGCCGTTATGTGTATTGCTACAGCCTCGAAACAGGCAAATACTACACCAAGATGCAGTGCCGTCCATGCCCTTATTGGTGCCAAGGCATTTTCATTGCCGATGGAAAGATGCTCTTTGCAGCCGATGATGGCGAGTCAACCTTTGGCATTGCCGACAACATCTATGTAGCCGACGTGTCGAATGTGCCTTACACGGGCCTCAAAGATGGCACGCAAGTGACCGTAGAAAACTTCAAAGCTGTGAAGAAACCCGGTAAGGTGGCTGCTGGAGCCATGGCTGGTCGTTTGGAATTGTTCCGCGAAATGGGCGACTTCCGCCGTGCAGGTGAGATTGAAGGCCTTTCTATCGACCCCACCAACGACGATCTTGTGGTGCTCAACAACCGCGGCAACCAAATCTTGTTGGGTATGCCCATTGGTCCTTTTGTAGAAGAAGGCTACACGGGTGAGGTGCACGAACTCTATGTTTATGAGAAAATAAAGTAAACCCATCCACGGCAGGCGCAGAGCAATTCCCTTGTTATCACACTTTGTCGCCTGCCTCTTTTCATATCTCTCACCGCTGTTGATAGCGGTATACCAAATTAAAAATGGGCGCGTTGCAGCATTTGCTGCGCCGCCCTTTTTATGTGAAAGCACCCCTTTCGTGAAGGCGAAAGGGGTGCTTTCGTGATGCAATGCCTATTCTAAACATTTGAAAAAAATGCTATAATAGCCTGTGCTATACCACTCTTTTGGATGCATTTTACTTCTAATTTTCATCACGATGTAATTTTTATTGCTTGATTCATCACGAATAAAATAAAAAAGTATTACCTTTGCCGCCGAATTGTTTTTTCATCGTAGTGTTCACGACTGTGTGTATGATAATGATAGTAAGAAATCAACATATTGTATTTTTTAGCACAATTAATTTGGTTAATCCAAATAATTGTGTAAACACACACACACACACACACACACACACACACATTCTATCAACCACTCAACACCACTATTTTATATGCGCGCAGCGCGCTTAATATCGGGTTGCAAGTTGCGAAAGCAAAGACTTGCACTGAGGACTCTTTAAGATGTCTTGGCGAGGGATTGGTGTTTGTGTACTTTTTCAAAAAGCGAATATAAACAGGAATAAATATAAAAACAAACAGTAATGAAACGAATGGAATTTAGGAAGCGGGCATACACGGCTCCCGCATGCACTGTGATTCCCGTACCAGTTGAGAGTTTGCTGTTGGGCGAAAGTCCAAGAGTGCATCCCGGACAAGGCGGTGGCATCACCGAACACGAGTCAGAACATCGCGATGGCGAGTATGATGAAGAAGGCGACGAAGAGTTGCCATAGCGTGGGAACAACGTTCAATTGTGAATTATAAAACAACAGAAAAAGAACGGAAAATGAATTATAAAGTAATCAAACGCTATGTTGCCGACCACTATCGACAGGCCACTTGGGCCTTTGTGGCATTGGCAAGCATAGCAACAACCGCTTGTGTAGATGACTCCGCGAGCGAAGGAAGAGGAACCAATGGCGTTTCAGATGCGGTGCGTTTTAATGTCACCGATGGACAACTTGTTGCTTCGGCCAAACGTGCTGCCGGCCTCACGCGCTCGATTATGCCCGAACCCGTAGCCGCTTCGGTCTTCGAAACCAAAGTGTTGCCTACCGATAATCCCGATTACACCGTGGTGCAAACCACCGTTGAGGGCGTGAATCCCGTTACGCCCACACCAGGCACACGTGCTGTTGTGGCATGGACGCGCGGCCGTTTCTCCTCGACGGGCATGAATGGTACGTCACAAACGGCGATGACCAACCAATGGTTTGACAGCGAGCCTACGCAAGGCGATGGTACACTCGATAACCTTCACCGCTGGACCTGGCAAAAGCCATGGGGACGTTTCTTCGCCGTTTATCCCGAAGTGACCAGCTCCTACAGCAAGATAGCACTCTCGCCAGCAGGCCATCTGCCCACACCCTATGTGGATTTTGAGGTCGAGGCCAACGTGCAAAAACATGAAGGACTTGATGATTGCACGCTCAAACGATGCGCAATATGTGTCGCAGGGGCGATGCACCAGCCACGAGTTTGCAATTTCAACACGCCCTCACGGCCGTGAAATTCTCGGTGGGCGACAACCTTTCGTTGGGCACCATCACCAAGATTGAAATCACAGGTGCACTCAGCAAAGGTCGCTACACCATGTCGGATGCGCCCATAACACAAGGCACGTGGACTTATCCCTCCACCGATCGCTCGCAAGTCAACAGTCTTGATGGCGTGAGCATTGCCGTGTCGCAGACCCCTAATGCAGCCATTGCAGGCACAGATGGTCGCAACTACACGTTCTACATGCTGCCCCAGCAATTGGATGGGCAAAACGTGAAGGCGATGATTTACTACACTACGCCCGACAACAAGAATCATAAGCTCACCATTCGTCTCAAAGGACAATGGGAAGCTGGCACCACCAGCGAATATAAACTCTCGCAAAGCAACTCCAACTGGCAGTATCACTTCACGGTGACCGATAACAATCTCACGTTTGAACACACCGTGCAACCTGCCGATGTGCAACACTATAAGGTGACCAGTTGGCGCGAAAGTGGCGCTGTGAAGCAGGCTGTGCCTTGGACCGTAACGAAATATGAAGAGTACAATGCCACTACAGGGCAATGGACTGACATGGGACCTAACAGCTGGCCCACATGGTTACTCAACTTCACTTATAATGGTCCTGGAGATGCCAATGGCGCAGCCAACGTGGGAAACGTGAACTTATATGCCGTACAGATGCGTAATCGCTTGAAAGAATATAACGATGCGCTGAAGAATGCTACGCCAAAGGGCAATGCAGGCTATTATCACAACTTGGCCAATCCGAATGATGGTGGTAACTATATCACGGAGTCTGCCAACAGCTACCTCATCTCTGCGCCTGGTCATTACCGCATACCTCTTGTTTATGGTAATGGTGTAAAGAATAATGTTGCCAATAGCAGCGCTTATGTCAGCAGTGCGCCTGTGACGCCTTATGCAGGCTATTCGGATGTGATTCTTCACACCTTCCTCGATCATAACAACCAACCCATTACATCTCCATTTATCAATGTGCAGAATAGTGGTAACAAAGCTACACAAGCCAGCATTGTGTGGAGCGACCAGCCCGATTTAATCACCATCGGGAGCAGCCCCATTAAAAACTATCTTGGTGTGGACTATGTGGAGTTTGAAGTGCCCAAAGGCGACGACACCCATGGCATTCGCAGTGGAAATGCAGTGATAGCCGTTAAGAATGCAGCTGGCACCGTGATGTGGTCATGGCATCTATGGTTTGCTAAGCCCGAGGCTCTCAATACCATTGCATGCACCAACCATCAAGGTTACATCTATAAGTTCACTCAAAACACATTGGGTTATGCTTACCTTGCATGGGAAGAAACCCCTTATGCACAAGATAGAAAGTGCCGTGTGACGTTACAGCCCACTGCAGGAAATACCAATAGTAGCCAAAAAGGTATTGTATATATTACGCTGAAAGCATATTCGAAAAAAGAAGATATGGCTACGCTGTATGAGTTTGGTCGTAAAGATGCATTCCCAGGTACGGACGCATTCTATCCCAATTCTAATAGTTTCAGTGCAGTAAATGGAACACAGACGATTGGTACAGCGATTCAGAATCCTGGTATAATGTATTATGCTCCATTTGTAGGTTTTTATACTAAGACCTATTTTAATCTTTGGTCTGCAAATAATGCAGAGTTAAGTAAATGGGAAAATGATAATGTAATTGTTAAGACTGTTTATGATCCGTGTCCTGCGGGCTTCCGTATGCCACAATCAAATGCTTTTACAGGCTTTACAACAACAGGAGGAGATGTTCCTGTTTCCCAGCCAGAAAGAATAAATAAAGTGGGTGATTTTGATAGAGGTTACACTTTCAAAACAAGTCCATCTTCAACAAATACTATTTATTTCCCAGCCTTAAGCTATCGATATACAGGCGATGGAACCTTGAAAAGTGGCGAAAACAAGGGAAGTTATTGGACAGCTGCACCTAGCAATGATGGGGTTGGGATGAATGCTTTCTATTTTTATTTTGATGATACATGGGCTATATTCCCTTATCGTCCCCTTGCTCGTTCTTATGGGTTTAATGTTCGTCCTGTGGCGGACTTCAATCCCAGTCAAGGTGCAACGACGCAACCTGTTACACCAGGTGGTGTGATAGAATGGTAAATAAAAGATGATTGACTGGCCTTTATAAATACAATTTTCAAAGATTAAGAATATGAAACAAAGAATATTTTTATGGGGTATGTTGGCTCTCGCTACATCATTTCTTGTTGGTTGTGGGAGTGATGGGATTGTGCCTGCTGCCCAACATTCTCAATACACAACGTTTAGAAGTAGTGGTGGTGCACTTACTCGTGCCCACTACATGCTAAATCACACAAAGGGGACGGGTGCAACAGTAAGTTGGCAACCTGATGACCATCTTTGGTTATATCTGTCAGAAGACTTGCGTTTGAAAGATATTGGTAACGATATTACAACGCTAACTCCCCAAGCCAATTTTTATTTTCCTTCGGGTTATGAACGTAACTCTTATAAGGTAGATTTCTTAGGGCATACGGCTAATACCGATGGGCGTTATATAAATATCAATGCACAGCACTATCAAAACGTCCCCAATAACACCGATCACATGCGCTATAACGGCGACTGTGCTGAGGGTACTGCAACAAAGGTGGCAGACAGGATAATCTTTACGAGGTAACTTTTACCCATTTGCCTGCTTATCTTTGTATTATGCCCTATAATTCAGATGATGTTGTTCGGACAGGTGCTGTAATAAAGAATGTGAAAGTGCTTTCAAACAATCCAATTAGAGGACGTTTCGATGTAGGGCAATATGGTTTAGATGTCAACCATGGCACTAACTTAGCTAATGACATAGAAGTAGTTTTGAATAATCCAAATGGTTTCCCCATGGACAATGCCACGATGGATCAAGCTAAGAATGCCGTCTATGTAGTGATGCTTCCAGGCTGGCACAACCTCACCATCGAATTCTATTATACATCACCGAAGTTCCCAGGGCAAACACTTTGTGCAAGAAGGAATATCGGCAACCGCGAATATAAGGCGAACTCGATGACCGATATTGTAGCAGATATTGCTAATTACTATGGTGCTAACAACGAGTATATTACTGTTGGCGATGAAGTTTCTTTGGCCAAAAAACAAGGTGCAGTTCAAGTGTATGAAGACAAAACTTGGAATAGCATGTTAAATCAATAAGACGGAAAGATGATGAAAACAAGTTTTATAGTCATGGCTTGCTTAGCCTCTTCAACCATTCTTTTTTCGGGTTGTAGCAGTGAAAAAACAGAAATAGCGAGTGGCTCAACAACATTTGATGAAGATAAATATACCACATTTTTTAGTAACGGAGACGCCATTACGCGTGCTGACCATATTAGAGATCACTCAGTGGGGACAACAGCGCTGCCCTATTGGGAACCTGGTGATGAAGTGTGGCTATATATGGGCCAACTTGGCGTATCAGAAGTCTTGGAAGCAATATTACAACTGAAACGAAAACTGCTAAGTTTTATTTCCAATCAGGGTTGAATGAACCTTCCTACCACGTACATTATTTGGGAGCACCTGGTAATGATGGTATTCACGTAACGATTCCTGCACAGCAGAATGACCTCTTGCCTAATGCGTCAGGCCATTTAGCACAGCATGGCGATTGTGGTGAAGCTACGGCTGTACGCAATCCCAATAAGGCAGGCATCTATAGCATGACATTTAAGCGTCTGCCTGCCTACTTGTGTGTTTTACCCTATAACACGAGTCGTCCTAATGCACAGTGGGGTGAGTCTGTAGTGCAAAAGATAGTTGTTGAATCGGATAATATTATTACAGGAACTTATGATGTGGGACAATTTGGACTCGATCCTGCACATGCAACCAATACGGGTAAGCGTATTGAATGCACAGTAAAGGCGGGTTCTATTTTCACCATTTACGATAGCGTTCAGTTGTGGGCTAATGCAGTTTATATTGCAATTCCTCCAGGGTGGCACAGACTCACATTCTATGTTTATTTCAAATCACCTACGCAGGGAGATATTTTTGTCATGCGAACAGCTAATTCACGTGAATACAAGGCCAACACAATGTCGGATGTAAAAATTGATTTAGCAGATTATCGCACGGCTAGTAACAATCCTATTGTAAATAGTGGTGTACTTGATTTAGCAAAAAAGCATCGAGCTATAGAGGTAACCAGTGATGAAGATTGGAATGGAATGTTTAACGATTAAAAACAGAACAATAATGCAAAAAAACAATAGTATTCTTTTGCACTTACAGCTGCTTTCTTTTTTTCAGTTGTAGCAATGATAATATAGAGCAATCCCATCAGATAGATGAAAGCCAATATACAACTTTTGTTGCGATGAATCAAGCTGCTACGCGTGCTGATTATATCCTTTGGCATTCGGTGGGGAGTAATGCGCAGCCATGTTGGCAGCAGGACGATAAGTTATGGCTTTACATGAACCCGACTTGGCGTGTATCAAGTGTTGGAAACAATATTCCTTCTGGCCAAGTGTGGGATCGTGCGAATTTTTATTTTCCACAGGGATACGGAGCTGACTCCTATAAAGTGAACTACTTGGGGAGTTCTGCTGATGGTGTACATGTTTCTTTTCCTGCGCAACAATGGAATCTCTTACCAAATTCTACTGCACATTTGAGAGATAACGGCGATTGTGCAGAAGCAACTGCTACACGTGTTCCTGGGAAGTTGGGTGTTTACACCATGGCGTTTAATCGTTTACCAGCCTATTTATGTATTCTCCCTTATATTTCAGATGAATATTCTTATTTAACTTCAGTGATGAAACGTGTTGTGATTAAATCCGATAAGGTGATTAGCGGTACATTTGATGTTGGACAATTTGGCTTAGATCCAGCTCATGCCACTAACACTGGAACAACTTTGGATTGTTATTTCGCAGGAACTGCTTCAGCATGGGTTTATACGGATGTCAACATATACCATAATGCAATGTATATAGCGATTCCTCCAGGGCATCACAACCTGACGATAGAAGTTTATTGTCACTCCGATCGTAGAGGTGATTTTTATGCATCACGCACTATTGGTTGGCGTTGGTATGGTGCTAATACGCTCACAGATATCAAATTTGATGTCGCTGAGAACATAGGTGCTAGTCACAACAACATCAATGCTGGTGCAACAATTGCCACAGCAAAGAAGACACGTGGCGTGGAAGCGGTGGTAGATACAACTTGGAATGGAACGTTTGACCGATAAAACAGAACAGAATATGAAACAAAAATATTTTTTTATTTGCAGCGACAGCACTCGCCTTGTTGGGGCTGAGCAGTTGCAACAACGAGATAGATGGTAACGTGAACCATGACGAACAGGCGCAGGTGGGCACCACTGTGCGTACCATATTTTCAACAGAAACAACACCGACCACGCGTGCTACACTAATGTGGCATAGTGGAACAGATAATAAAGGTGCCGCTGTGCATTGGGAAGTGGGCGACCAAATATGGGTGTATGAATCTTATGGTAATCGTATTGCCAGCACGGGTAGCAATATTACGGCGACTCAAGCCGATGCGAAATTTTATTTCCCATGGCTCTTCCGTGCCGATAGTTATAAGGTGAACTACTTTGGGCACCCTTCAAACACCGATGGAAAGGGAGTCACGATTAAGGGGCAGGTGTGGCAAAGTTATGCCGACCAAACCGACCATTTGAAGTATTATGGTGATTGTGCTGAGGGAACGGCTACAAAAGTAAATGGGAAAACAGGGCAATATAGTGTTAGGTTCACCCATTTGCCCGCTTTCCTCAACATTCTTCCATACTCTACGAATGCGCTCATTCGTGGTGGCATGGTGTTAAAGAAAGTGGTGATTAAGTCGAGCAATACCCTCACGGGTGTGTTTCCCGACGTGGGTAGTTATGGTTTAGACCTTGGGCACGCTACGAACACGGGCAAGCAAATCGAAATTTTCTTGAACAATGGCAATGGTTTTGCGGTGGATAACGACCAAGTGAACCAATGGCGCAACGGCATTTATTGCGTGATGGTGCCTGGTTGGCACGACCTCACCATTGAATATTATTGCACGTCGCCCATCACGAGCATGCCGTTGAAATTCATTAAAATCATTGGTGCGCAAAACTACGCGGCCAACACGATAACGAATATCACGGCAGACTTCTCGGCAATGCAGTTCGATTTCAAATATTATTTGTGGGATGCAGGCGAAGGCCATGACATCTTTGAAGGCTATGCACCTAATTATTGGAACTGGACAACGTTACAGTTTGCATGGCCAACGGCCAGCACTGATGCTCGCATCAACAACCAGCGGCGAGTGGATGCTGCAGAGCAGTCGGCAAAATTTGCTCCAAACTTGAACCAAGCCATTTGGTATGCTGAGTCAGCTCCCTACTATGAACGCGATATTGTGTGGTGGCATGGTGGCAATCAAGGTCAGGGTGGCTTGTGGCTTAAAAAACTTTCTGTGATTGCACAGCAGAATGGGCGAAGCGAAGCGAGCTTGGCACAATCGGATAGAACAGGCAAGGATTATACGCAAGCAGCAAATCAGTTTACAATCGTGAAGCGATATTACATTGCAGCGGGTCGCCCTGCTGATATTCAAAACTATTTCTTTGTTCCAGCAATGGGGCGTTTTGGTGTTTATGGTGGACAAGGTGTTCTTACAGGTAGCAATTCTGCTTATTGGCTATCAACCACTTATCATGAATTTGGCTACACGGGAAATGCTTATACGTTTGGTCTCATTAAAAACGGGAGCAACTAATTTTATCGATATAAAAAGCAGAAAGCATGTCGCAGAATGCCTTGCCTGTTTTCAATGCACAATAAATCATCATCCCTTCGATAGAGAGAGTTCATTTATCGGGCGCACAGCAGTGTGCCCGATATTTGTTTTTGTGTGCTCATGTCTTTGTTGTGGGGTTGGATGAGGGTAAGGGAAGATAGCAAAGCAAGAAAAAGTGTGCGGCGCACCCTACGCCGCACACTATTTCGGCTAGTTCTATGCGGCGTAGGGTACGCCGCACACTCTTTTTGGCCAGTTCTATGCGGCGTAGGGTACGCCGCACACTCTTTCGGCCAGTTCTTTGCGGCGTAGGGTACGCCGCACACTTTTATTTGGTAAAAAGCTTGTCGAGGGAGGGGTTGCTACCTACTTTTAGGTATGCTGGGTTGGTGGAAGGTTTCGCGATGTGGTAAAAATAAAAGGCCGACTTCACAGCCAGCCTAATACATATTATACAAAAACATTATGAAATCTATGTAGCGAACAAGATTATACATCTTTTGGAATAATCTATTGATGTGTTCGCAGAGAGACAACGTCTTCACAGCCTTTGGCTCTCGCTTTATTCACTCATTTGAGGTAAGAGCGGCAGGTGGTTTGTGCTGCGCTTGGCACTCCTTTCCTGCTGCTTATATGGTTTATGACTTACGTTTGCAATAGCGTTCGCACTGGCTGCAGATGTCGTAGCCCAAGAGTGTTCCGAGGATGAAATCTTCCTCGGGTGTGAGTTCGTTCAAGGGTTGATGAATGAACTTTCGGATGGTGTCCATGCACTCTTTTCGTCCGAAGAACAGATTGATGCGACGATTGCCCACGGGCTGCACGAGATAGTCGATGCCTTGGCGCTCTAATTTATCCAATGCTTGCTGTTGATAGCGTTCGGGAAAGGTGTAGAGCACCATTTTGCGCACGCCTTTCTTGTATTGGTAAATCTGTTCAGAGAGCACGCGCAGGTCGCTCGGTATCACTTCAGCCCTGTAACATAGGTCGGTTGTTGTTTATAATGCGGGTTTGATTTCGGCTACCCATGCATCGATTCGTGCATCGGTTTTGTCGTCCTCGTTGACGTCGTCGAGAGCCAATCCAACGAATTTTCCGTCGACAACAGCCTCAGAATCGTCGTAGGTGTAGCCATCGGTAGCCACGGCTCCAACGATATTTGCACCAGCAGCTTTCGCAGCTTGATAGAGCTCGCCCATGCCTCCGCAGAAGGTGTCGCTATAGCCTTCGCAGTCGCCACAACCAAAGAGCGCCACGGTTTTTCCAGCGAGATTGGCTGCTTTCAGCGCTTTCACGCCTTCATACCAGTCGTCTTGCATTTCGCCTGCTCCCCATGTTGAGGTGCCGAGGATGAGGTTTTGAAATTCATTTAATTGGTCGGCAGAGATGCTTCCTGCGTCAAAAACATTGGCACTGTCAACGCCTAATTTGGTTGCAATGCGTGAAGCGAGATCTTGGCAAGTGCCAGTTGACGATCCGTAAACAATACAAGTTGAATTCATATCTATTTCTATTAAAAATTAAATCTTCGTTGTTGCAGCCTCAAAAGCTACGGTTGCAAAAGTACGAGCTATTTTTCTTTTCGTGCAATACCTAAAAAGGATGAAAATGCGGATGTTGCTTTTTCATTATTTTTTTAGGTATTGCTTGCAAGGGCTATTTCGTGTAACTTTGCAGGCAATTAAGTGCAGTGGGGATTGTTTTTCTCGGCAACTTCTCAAAAGAAACTCTTGCAGGGTCTTGCGCTGTTCAGTCTTTTTGGAACTGAGTTCACAATCCGATAGTCTGCACTTTTTTTTCTTTTAGATTATAAATAGGATAAGAACATACATGAAACAAATGAAGCTCTGAAAATGGCGTTGAGCGCTTTGATGATAAGCGCTTCGATGGGAGTAAGTGCACAAGAGAGTGCTGCCGACTCGGTGATGACTCACGCCAAAGGCAACAAGTTTAGCGTGGGCGGTTATGGTGAAGCGGCCTATTCGCGCAATTTCTATAGCGACAACGGCAATCGTTACACCACACCTCGTAGTTATAAGAAAGATCCCAGTCATGGACGGTTTGATATTCCGCATGCCGTTATCTATTTAGGTTACGATTTTGGCAAGGGCTGGACGATGGGAACAGAGATTGAATTTGAGCATGGTGGCACGGGCGCGGCCATTGAATACGAAGCCGACGAGGCTATTGAGTTTGAGCAAGAGCAGGAGAAAGGCGGCGAAGTGGAGTTAGAACAGTTCTGGCTGCAAAAGAGTTTCGGTCGCGCTTTCAATGTGCGTGCTGGTCACATCGTGGTGCCTTTTGGCTTGGTTAACGCCCATCATGAGCCTTTAAATTTCTTCACGGTGTATCGTCCTGAGGGCGAAAACACCATTTTGCCTTGCACTTGGCACCAGACGGGTGTGTCGTTGTGGGGACGTTTGGGCGACTTCCGCTATGAAGCACAGATGGTTGCAGGCTTGGATGCCTACCATTTTAGCCGTGCCAACTGGATACAGGGTGGCACATCGAGCCCCTTTGAGTTTGAGGTGGCCAACAAATATGGTTTCCTTACTCGCGTAGACAATTACACCATTCCAGGGCTTCGCCTCGGTGTGAGTGGCTATTTTGGCCAGTCGATGCACAACAATGTGCCTCACGATATGGAGCGAGGTGTAAAGAAAAAGATTAAAGGGAATGTTTATTTAGGAAGTATCGACTTCACCTACAAGCGCTATAATTGGGTGGCACGCGGCAATGTTGACTATGGTTATGTGAGCCATGCCAATGAGATTTCGCAATTGAGCTACCCAAATGTGCAATATGTGAAGCCCTATGAGTCGGGCAACGGAAAATATTTCGGCAGCAACGCTATGGCTATGATGTTGGAAGTGGGCTACGATGTCTTCTCGCAAATTAGAAGCTTGCGCGCCGACAATCAAAAAGTTATATGTCTTTGGACATATCGAGAAATATGACTCTACATCCACGCTGCCACGAAGAAGTGGACAAACAAGACGATTTATGCTGCGGGTGTGAACTATTATCCCATTCCACAAATCGCCATCAAAGCCGAATATAACTATCGCAATTTGAAGAAAGGTTATAACGATGAGCCGGCCATTAATCTCGGTATTGCTTACGAAGGCTTCTTCTTGTAATTAATGATGAGCAATGTATTCAAATAATAGTAATATAGAACAATGAAAAAGATTACAAAATTTGTAGCGATGTGTCTCACTGGTGTACTCGCTTTAGGTTTCACAGCATGTAGCAATGACGACGACGATGAGAATGTCATTCACTATGGTGAGGACATGAAAGCTGTCGTATCAAACTATGTAGATGCAGTCGTTGAACCTACTTACAAGGAATTGGCTGTAAAGACTGATGCGCTTTACAACGCTTGTCAGAACTTAAAGACAAAGCGCCAAAACGGCACTTTGACGCAAGCTGATATCGATGCTGCTTGCACAGCGTTTAAAGAGGCACGTAAATATTGGGAGCAAAGCGAAGCTTTCTTGTATGGTGCAGCTTCGGATAACGAAATTGATCCCCACATCGACTCTTGGCCTCTCGACCATGATCAGTTGAAGAACGCATTGACCAATAACGGCATTATTGCAGGAATCAATGGTGCTACTCCTGCAAAGTTCGTTTACGAGAACAATAAGGACTTCGACTCTGTGTTGGGCTTCCACGGCTTAGAGTTCATGCTTTTCCGTAATGGTCAGAACCGCACGCTCGCAGCTTTCAATGCAACTTATGAGACAGAGCCAGGCTTGACAACTGTAAAGACCGTTGACGAAGCCGCTTTTGCAGCAGCCGTAGCAGGTGACTTGCGCAACATGATTTATTTGTTGGAGTATGCTTGGTTGGGCAATAACGGCAATGCTGCACACAAGACCTACTTGTTTAACAATGCACGTTGGACGGTTGATGGCACACGTTATCAAGGTCTCTCTCCAAAGAATAGCCCTTATGGCGAGTTTGTGAAGAACGCAGGAGAAGCTGGTATGTTTACTACTTGGCACGAGACGTTGAGTAATGTCTTCATTGGCGGTTGCTCAGGCATCTGTGAGGAAGTTGCCAGCCAAAAATTAGGTCAGGCTTATCGTAAAGCAACGGGTACTGGTACTGCTGAAGATGCTGCAGACTATATCGAGTCACCTTATAGCAAGCGCTCATTCCAGGACTACCAAGATAACATCTATTCAATTAAGAACTCACTTTATGGTGTACGTGGTACAGAGAATGTGACTACTCCTGCCAACAACTCAGTTATGAAGTTCTTGCAGAAGAGCAACTATCCCAAGTATGCAGAATTGAACAATGCACTCAACGATGCCATCAATACTTTGCAGACTGCAAAGACCAGTGGTGTTGCTTTCATTGACAATCCAGGTCATGCACAGGTAAAGACCTGCATCGAAAAAGGTTGATGCCCTTAACGAAGCCCTTCAGGAAGCTGGTAAGTGGGTGAGCGGCTTGGCGGATTAAACATACATGACGCGATTTAAACATCAAAGATAAAACCGAATGTAGCTTTGCCCTAAGGGTAAGGCTACGTTTTCAAGCATTCAAACAATCATCAAACATTATGAAACACAACTATTACAGCAGTGCTTTGTTTGCAGCATTGTGTATCTGTTCTTTTGCAGCTTGTTCTGATGACAACACTGGAACAGATGACACGCAGAATGGCCCTGAGGCTAACTATGTGGGTAAAGCCGTAGGTAACTTCTCGGCCGAGGAATGGTATCCAGGTGGAGAATTGGAACGACAGATAATACTTCAGCTGGTTGTTATGAGGACAACACACCTGCTATTGACGAGCAAGGTTTGAGCGACCTCTTTAATCAAGGTGACATGATGGCCAGTGCTAAATACACCTTGAACACACCTCCTTATAAAGGATGGGGGCCAGTGGCTTCACGTCGCTCATGCGAATACTGCCATTCTGGTGGTTATGCGCATGGTCACAGCCGCAACAATATGAATCCAGTGAAAGGAAATGGCTATATTGTTTCGGTGTATTATCCCGATGCTCCAGGCAGCAACAATGGTACACCCATTAGCCAACTCACCACGTTCACAATGCTTCAGGCTGTAGAGCCTTTCTTGCCACCTGTTGATCCCAATCAAATTCACATCACATGGCACGATGTAACTACCATGCCGAGTGGTCTGCCTATGCAATTCCCTGATGGAGAACGTTTCCAATTGCGCTATCCTTCAGTCACAATTCCACAGTCGGCTTTCAACACCGATCCACGTCCTTCGGGCTATGAGGTGCGCTTGATTGCCTCGTGTAACTTCCAAGGTTTAGGCTTGATAGATGCCATCTCGAATGAAGATTTGGAGAAACAATATAAGCAGGAAGGAAGATTTGTGGAGCTCAATCCTGAGTTCTTTGATAATGCCACCAAGCAGTTGAAACCCGATGCTTATGCTGAAGATGCCTTTGGGCGTAAGTTTGTGAAGCGTTTCAACTACGACTTGCTCGATGGCTGTTTGCAAAACGATGTAGGCTTATGGGATGAGCTCAACATCTTGCGCTCTGACATCAAGCACATTTGTTCCACAGAAGCATGGGCTAAGGCCATGTCCGAGAATCCCAATGTGATTAGCTATATCCAACAGCATGGTGCTGATCCCAATTCCTACGTGCATCCTTATTATAATGATGGTACAGCGACGGGTATTAAGAATGCATTGGCTTATTTGCTCTCACCTGCTGACAATGTGAACTTGTACAACAATCCCTATTACAACTTCCAGCCCGAAATGAGCGATGAGGCTTATCATGCTTTCATGGTATGGCATAGAGGTATTGCTGTTCCACGTGCACGTAATTTGAACGATAAAGTCGTACAGCGTGGTAAAGAGCTCTTCACAGGAGAGTTGGGCTGTGCTACTTGTCACCGTCCTTCGTGGACTACAGGCGACGACAACCATGGTACATCGCGCATCATTGGCAATAAGAAGTTGCCCAAATATGCACATCAGAAGATTTATCCCTATACTGACTTCATCCAACACAAGTTAGATATGAAGAATGATATCCATGGCTCATGGTGTCGCACAACGCCATTGTGGGGTAGGGGATTATCGATTGTGAACTCGGGGGCAGACGATCGTTTGCACGATGCTCGTGCACGCAACGAAGTTGAAGCCATTATGTGGCATGCTTACAGCCCCAACAGCCAGGCTTTCAAGGCTGCAAAGAAATTCTACAATTTGCCAAAAGCCGATCGAGATGCGGTGGTGAAGTTCATTCGCTCGATTTAAACACGTGCAATTGTAGATGATAAAACAAAGTGAGAGGTTGTACCAAGATGAGGAATGTATCCTTTTGGTGCAGCCTCTCTCCTTACACATAAAACTTTTGGCCACAGGAAGTGAGTGAAAAACCAAAAGGAAAAATGTCGCAAGAAGGTTGCGATTTACAAAAAACATTAGAAAAGGCATTGCAGAAAATGCCAACGTTAAGAAAAATATGTAGCAATGCGAATAAAAAAACACTTAGCATAGTTTATCTCCTCTTGGTTGCTTTGATGGCATTGGGGACGATAGTTGGCAAGTACACCAGTGTAGAAATGGCGGCCGACCAGTTCTTTGGTGCGTGGTGGTTCACGTTACTTTGGGCGGTAGGTGTGGCCTTAGGAGTGGCTTATTTCATTCAACAGAGGGTGCGTCGTCCTTTGTTAGTGCTGCTTCATCTATCGTTTGTAGTCATCTTACTGGGAGCGTTGCTCACCCATTTGACCGCGAAAAAGGGGAATTGTTCATCTGCGACAAGGCAAGCCTGTGACAACTTATTCCACAAAGACGGGTGAACAACAACCCTTGCCTTTCACGCTCAAACTCAATCGGTTTCGCGTGAGCTATCATGCTGGTAACATGGCTGCCATGGATTATGCTTCAGAAATTACTATTCTGCATGATAAACAGGCCGAACACTATCAGGTCGCCATGAATAAAATCTACACAGGTTATGGCGTGCGCCTCTATCAAAGTAGTTTCGATGACGATATGCAAGGCAGTTATCTTGCAGTGAATGCCGACCCCTATGGCATACCTGTTACTTATGTGGGCTATGCGCTACTTTTCATTGGATTGGTAGGAATGTTAGTGGATAAGCGTGGACGTTTTCGCCAACTGTTGCGCCAAAGCAAGGCACAGCGTGCAGCCATTGTAGGCTTGCTGCTGTGGGTATTTGCACCGACACATGCGCAGACGGCTTTGTCTCAAGCAACAGCTGCCGAGTTTGGAAAAGTGCTTATTGTCTATAACGGGCGCATTTGTCCGTTAGAAACCTTTGCCATCGACTTTACCAAGAAGCTTTATGGCAGCCAGCAATATCAAGATTACACTCCTTGTCAGGTGTTGACAGGCTTTTTATTTTGGCCTTCTGAGTGGATGAAAGCACCCATTTTGAAAGTGAAAAGCAAAGCCTTACGAGAACAATTACAGCTGAATGAATATATTTCGCCCATGCGCCTCTTTGGACAACAGGGCTATATCCTTGGACCCTATCTTCAAGAAGCGCAGAACCAACAGAGCAACATGGCAAAAGCCTTGTTGGATGTTGATGATAAAATGATGCTCTTAATGAGCCTTACAAAGGGGGATGTGCTCAAACTCTATCCCTATGTAACTCCTAACGGACAGGTAGATTGGTTTGCTCCTACGGACAAACTGCCCCATACGATGCCCGTAGCGCAGCAGAAATATATTCGTTCGATTCTAAATTTGGCAAATCAATTAGCCCATCAGGGACGCAACGACATGTTAAATGACTTGGTACACAAGTTGCAGAGATACCAAGTATATTATGGCGGAACCACACTTCCTTCGCCGTTAGCCTTGAAGGCAGAACACCTTTACAACCATTTCCCCTTCACCACTATCCTTTTTATGGTGAACCTCACCCTGGGCTTGTGCTCTATTTTCTTTCTTGCTCAGCGCAAACGTTATGTTTATTTCACGATATTCATGGGCTTAGCATGGGGCATCCTTACTTTCACTCTGGCATTGCGTTGGATAATCAATGGGACTATTCCCATGGCTAATGGTTACGAAACCATGTTGCTGTTATCATGGCTGATAATGTTTGTCTCACTACTCACCACACGAACGCTGAAACTCATGACGACCTTTGGTTTGTTAATGAGTGGTTTCATGCTCTTGGTGAGCCACATCGGGGAGATGGATCCCAATATTACCCCACGTATGCCTGTACTCAATAGTCCGCTACTGAGTATCCATGTAAGTATCATTATGATGGCCTATGCATTACTCTCGCTCACGTTTATCAGTGCATTAGCCTATTTCCTAACGAGTCGTAGCCATCGAAAAGGCATAGTGCAGATGAGTCAACAGCTCACCTTGCTCTCGCAACTATTCCTCTATCCTGCGATGACAACATTGGGATTGGGTATTTTTATTGGTGCCATTTGGGCCAACATCAGTTGGGGAACCTATTGGTCATGGGATCCTAAAGAGACCTGGGCTCTTATCACTTTCATGGTTTATGCCGTGCTACTCCACCCACATAGCCTGCCTTCATTGCAGCGTCCGCGCATCTATCATCTTTATTGTCTATGTGCTTTCCTCACACTGCTGATGACTTATTTTGGCGTGAATTATTTTCTTGGTGGTATGCATAGCTATGCTTAATCCTTCCCTAATGCAATAAAAATGAATACGTTTCAGGTCTTTTCCACTGATGATGCACGGATAGAATGTAGCCTCTTTTCTACAGAGAAGGGCGTGCAAGAAGCCCATCTACTCATCCACGTCACACAAAATGAGAAATCCTTCCAACAGCAGTTGCAAGCTGTACAAACAGCATTCGAAGTAGCTCGACAGCATTGGGGTACAAATATGGTTCCTGTAATGGAGCGTTATTTCTTGAGCGACGCAGTTAATCAAGAGGCTCTTGTACGGCAGAGCGCGCATCATGTTTGTGCTCTTTCTATAGTGCAACAGCCTCCTTTGGATGGAACGAAAGTTGCATTGTGGGTTTATGGGTTGGCAAATGTCACGGTAGAAAACCTTACTGATGGACTTTTTGCAGCACGGAGTGAGCATTTCACGCATCTGTGGCTGTCACAGGCTACAGCTTGTGGCGACACTATTGGCGAGCAAACGCACCACATTTTGGAGCATTATGTGCATCAGCTCAAAAAGTATGACTGCACCTTAGCCAGTCATTGTGTGCGCACCTGGTTCTTTGTCGACGATATCGACCACCAATATACAGGTTTTGTCGGTGCACGCAATAGCCTCTTTGATAGGGAAGGTCTCACACCCGATACCCATTTCATTGCCAGTACAGGCATTGGTGGGCGCACAGGTGATGTTTCTACACGCGTCATGATGGATGCTTATGCTGTCTATGGAATGCACCTAAGCAGATAACCTATCTTTATGCATTGGATCATCTTAATCGTACGAGTGACTATGGCGTGCGTTTTGAGCGGGGCACAGCCATTGACTATACCGATCGTCGCCTGGTCTTTATCTCGGGAACAGCCAGTATTAACCATTTAGGAGAGGTTGTTGCGCCAGGGGATATCCGTCAACAAACGCAACGTATGTGGGAGAATGTGAAAGCCTTATTGGCAGAGGCTCGTATGGATTTCACCCACCTTGCTCAGCTACTTGTCTATCTACGCGACCCATCCGATTATGCTGTGGTTCACAAAATGTTTACTCAACAGTTTCCTTCTACACCTTTCATCATTCTACTTGCTCCTGTCTGTCGGCCAAGTTGGCTTATAGAAATGGAGTGTGTGGCTGTGAAAAGTAATGAGTAGATAAAACATTACCTTTGCACTATGGAAATGATAGCACTCAATGACCTCACGATTGGTTATCGCCACAAATGTATTGCCAAACATCTGCAAGCTACATTGTCGGCTGGCAGTCTCACTTGCTTGTTAGGTTCAAATGGGGTAGGGAAATCAACCCTTCTCAATACCATGAGTGGGGCCTTGCCTCCTCTCTGCGGAACGGTTAGCATAGCTGGTGAAAGTATCACGGCCTATTCGGCAAAAGCTTGGCTAAACAGATGAGTATCGTGCTCACTCGCCCTATAGCTGCACAGCAATTAGATGTAAATGAATTGGTGGCAATGGGACGATATCCCTATACCAATCATTGGGGAAGCCTTACTTCTCACGATGATGCTATTGTAAAAGAGAGTCTTTCGTTAGTGGGGATGGAAGCATTTGCCCAGAGAAAAGTGGGGACACTCAGCGATGGCGAACGCCAAAAGGTGATGATTGCGAAAGCTTTAGCACAGCAAACACCCATCATCCTTTTAGATGAACCGACGGCATTTCTCGACTTTCCGAGTAAGATTGAAATGCTAAAGTTACTCAAACAATTAGCACATCGGTTGCAAAAAACCATCCTTCTGTCAACCCACGACCTTGCTTTTGCTTTAAAAATGGCCGATAACTTGTGGCTCATGCAGGCTGGAAAGTTGTACGATGGTACACCGAAACTCTTAGCCGATACAGGTATTCTGGCACATTATATCAATCAAGAACATGTGACCTTTAATCCTCAAACAATGGAAATCTCATGGCTGCAAATAGTAGATACGCCACAAAGTTCTGATGAGGATGCAGGATAGAGGGTAAAAGAAAAGGACACTCCGTATAGCGGAGTGTCCTTTTTATCGATTCGCCTCATGAGCTATTTCAAAGCTTGCTCAATATCTGTAATGATATCATCAACGTTTTCAATACCCACAGAGAGTCGAATTAAGTCGGGCGCAATACCTGCTTCACGGAGTTGTTCATCTGTAAGTTGTCTGTGTGTGTGGCTTGCCGGATGCAAAACGCAAGTGCGCACATCGGCCACATGGGTCACAATTGAAATAAAAATCAAGGCGATCGATAAACCGAATCGCATCTTCTCGTGAACCTTTCAAGCCAAAAAGCGATAACACCACACGACCCATTTGGGAGATATTTTTGCCCTAAAGCGTAATACTTATTTGAAGGAAGACCGCAGTAATTCACCCATGCCACCCTCTCATTCTTTTCCAACCACTCGGCAACCTTCTGCGCATTCGCACAATGTTGCTTCATTCGAAGATACAAAGTCTCAAGACCTAAATTAAGAAGAAATGAATTTTGAGGTGCAGGAATACTTCCTAAATCTCTCATCAGTTGCGTGATAAGCTTGGTGAGATAGGCCATTTTTCCAAAGGTTTGGGTGTAAATAATCCCATGATAGCTCTCATCTGGCGTAGTCAGCCCATGGAACTTCTCAGGATAGGTCTCCCAATTAAAATGGCCAGAGTCAACCACTGCACCACCAACCTGTGTAGCATGTCCATCCATATACTTGGTTGTAGAATGGGTAACGATGTCACAACCCCATTCAAATGGGCGGCAATTGATAGGTGTTGCAAACGTATTGTCTATGATTAAGGGTATACCATGCTGATGAGCCATCGTTGCAAAGCGTTCTATATCGAATACCTTTCCCCCAGGATTGGATATGGTCTCGCCAAAGAAGCATTTTGTATTGGGGCGAAATGCAGCCTCTATCTTGGCGTCATCCCACTCCGGATCGATAAAGGTGCATGTAATTCCTAATTTTTTTAGCGTAACTCCAAAGAGATTGAATGTACCACCATAGATTGTATTGGACGTAATAAAGTGGTCGCCAGCCTCACAAAGATTGACAATCGCATAGAAGTTTGCCGCCTGACCAGACGATGTGAGTACCGCACCAACACCTCCTTCAAGGGCAGCTATCTTCTTTGCAACAGCATCATTGGTAGGGTTTGCCAGGCGAGTATAGAAATATCCGCTATCTTCTAAGTCAAATAGGCGTGCCATTTGCTCACTACTCTCATATTTGAAAGTTGTGCTTTGGTAGATAGGCAACTGTTGGGGCTCTCCTTTTTTAGGCTTCCATCCGCCATGAATGCAGATGGTTTCAAGACTTTTCTTCATCTTATCATTGTTCTTTATATACGGTTTAACTTTGTCATGACTTCTGTTTTTTTTGATGCTTTTTGGAGAAACTCAACGATGGACAATACAGTTGACAGTAACAAGGATAGATATTATCTAAAGATAGGAATCACATCTAATTATCGTGTTGACGCGTGTTCATGCGCGCTTCTACCACATTTACAACGTAATCGCCCAACTTTTTCACACTCCTGAACAATGTCCATATATATTGTTCCTATGGTGTAAGTGTAAGCGTGTGAATTCACATCATTGATGTTTTGCGTGCGCAACTGATTACGATAGTTGTTGATTTCGTTCTCGATGTTGAATGACTTATTTACATCAATAGCCTCACGAGTGTGTGAGAACATATAGTTCATTTGCTCCAAAGCATTGTTGGTGAGCAAGAACATTTGGTGGAGATGGCTGTATTGTTGCGGAGTGAAATCCTCTTTACCATTCATGCGTCTGTGGATGGTTCGTGCCATATTGAAACAGCTATCGCCGATACTTTCTATCTCACTAATCTCACGAAGCATAGCACGAATTTTAGCCTTTGTTTCATCACTTAGATGCAAATCGCTCACCTCGTTGAGGTAGTTGGCAATCTCAATCTCCATGCTATCGCTGATACCCTCATATTTTTCAATGCGGTTGTAAATCTCCAAAAACTTCTCTTCGTTGTGCTCTTCCAAAAGGTTACGCACCATGCCAAACATGCGTTGAATGCGTTCTGCAAAACTTGAAATCTCTTTCTGCGCTTCGAGCACGGAGAGTTCTGGCGTCTTCATGATACCCGTTTGGATGAAACGCAAGCGGAAATCGTCCTCGTCGGCCTGCTTCTTTGGCTTAATAACGAAGCAAACAATCTGTTCAATTTGTTTGATGAAGCCCATTAATACACAGGTGTTAATCACATTGAATGCCGTGTGGAAGGCAGCCAAAGCAAAGCTCAGTTTCGCAGCATTGGCGGCAAAGCCTGGGTCGTGTGCCATGAGTTGATCGTTATAACCTACCAACCCACATACCGCATGCACGAAAGGACGGAACACGATGAGCATCCAAAGCACTCCGAAGAGGTTGAAAAACATGTGTGCAAAGGCTGCTCTTCGTGCCTGGGTGTTGGCTGTGAGCGAGGCTAATATTGAAGTAACTGTGGTGCCCACATTCTCGCCCATCACTAAAGCTATACCTTGATAGATAGGTAAAAACACCCGTAGAACAAAGGATCATGGTGATGGCCATGATGGCAGCCGAGCTATGAACGAGCATCGTTAACACGCTACCAATGAGCAGGAAGAGAATGGTTGTCGAGAAACTTTGAGGGTCGAAGTTGGCAAAAAAGTCAATGACGGCTTGATTATGTGCCAAATCCATTTCCTTACCCGTAGCACTTAACGTGCCTAAAACCAAGAAACATAAAGGAGATACCAAAGATGAAATCGCCAATAATCTTGCGCTTCTTTGAATAAATTAGGATGAGGGCTATGGTGAAAGCGGGCCATACAAAAATCGGTAAAATGAAACGAAAAAGCCTGCACTCATAATCCAGGCTGTAAGCGTGGTACCAATATTTGCACCCATAATCACCGAGATGGCTTGTGCCAAGGTGAGCAATCCTGCATTTACAAACGACACCGTCATCACTGTGGTTGCTGTAGAACTTTGCACCGCTGCCGTGACAAATGCACCTGTAAGAATGCCTGTGAAACGATTGGTTGTCATGGCTCCTAACACGTGTCTGAGCTGTGGCCCAGCCATTTTTTTGCAAGCTATCGCTCATCACTTTCATGCCATACATCAGCAAAGCCAATGCACCGATGAGCTTAAAAATTATCCAAATCGACATATTATTTGATTTTATATCATCTAAATCGTGTGGGAATACAATCTTTTTTATACCTTTGAATAGGGCGAAGCGCACTTTGTACGCTTGGCCAGAAATCACATTGCAGAGATATAAACGTTATAAACATGGAACATCAAGTTCAAATTCGTTGCAAAAAAATAATAAAAACAATGAAAGTGGCTATCGAAGCACACTTTCTGAAGTTTTTTCTGCATTTCAGTTGCCAATGACTTTTGGTCCTATTTGCGCCAAAGTGAATAACAAGGTTGAAGGAATGCACTTTCGCGTGTACCATAATAAAGATGTGGAGTTTTTGGATATGCACAGCGCTTCGGCCTCAAGGAACTACACGCGCACATTGTTTTTTGTGCTGTGCAAAGCCGTGCACGACTGCTATCCCAAGAGTTATGTGGTGATTGATATACCTGTTTCCAATGGTTATTTTGTGAATGTAGACTTTGGTAGACCGCTCGAAGCAGCCGATATCACACGCATTCGTGAGCGCATGCAGGCCATTATTGATGCGCGAATGCCCGTGAGACGGTTCGAAGTGACCACAGAAGCGGCTGTGGAGATGTTTAGAACGCGTGGCGACGAGGCCAAGGCTAAGTTGTTGGAAAGTTCGGGAAAGCTCTACACCACGTATTATCAGATTGACGACTATGTAGACTTTTATTATGGGTCGCTGCTCACCAACACGAGTCAGCTCTATCTTTTTGGATTGGAGCCTTATTTTGATGGCCTGTTGCTGCGCATTCCTTCTTTGGATAATCCTGCGCAACTGCCCGAAGTGACCCAACAAAACAAGATTTTCGAACTATTTAAAGAGCACCACGCTTGGCAGAAAATATTGGGCATTCGCACTGTGGGCGACTTCAATGAGGCTGTAGAACAGGGCTATGCCACGGATTTAATTCATGTGAGTGAGGCTTTACAAGAGAAGAAAATTGCGCAGATTGCCGACGAGATTGCCGCACGCAGTGGAGTGAAGTTAGTGTTGCTGGCAGGGCCATCGTCATCGGGAAAGACCACCACTTGCAAGCGCCTGTCGATTCAACTTTTGGCCAATGGCATCAAACCGCTGCAGATTAGTTTGGACGATTATTTCGTCAACCGCGCCGATACGCCGAAAGATGCACAAGGAAATTATGATTACGAGAGTCTTTATGCACTCGATTTGCCGCTGCTCAACCAGCAATTCAACGCGCTGTTTCGAGGTGAAGAGGTGGAACTGCCCAAATATAATTTCCAAACGGGCATGCGCGAAAAGAGTGGAAAACGCTTGAAGATGCAGCCCCATAATGTGCTTGTGGTTGAAGGTATCCACGCACTCAATCCAGAGCTCACCGCACAAATTCCGAGCGAACAGAAATATAAGGTGTATGCATCGGCACTGACAACCATTCTACTTGACGACCATAACTATATCCCCACCACCGACAATCGGTTGTTGCGCCGCATTGTTCGCGACAATAAGTATCGCGGCGTGAGTGCGCAAGAAACGATTAAACGTTGGCCTTCGGTGCGGGCAGGCGAGAATAAATGGATTTTTCCGTATCAGGAAAATGCCGATGCCGTGTTCAATACCGCTATGCTTTTTCGAGTTGGCTGTGCTGAAAACGCAAGTCGAACCCTTGTTGGAACAGGTGCCCGAATGGTGTGATGAATACAGCGAAGCCTACCGACTAAAGAAGTTTTTGCACTATCTGCGCCCCATTGGCAACCACGATATTCCGCCCACATCGCTGCTGCGCGAGTTCTTGGGTGGAAGCTCGTTTAAGTATTAAGCGCACGCCATTCATCGCCGACGAGTGGCGTAAGCGAAAAGAAATGCGGCCACTTTTCAATGTAAAAGCTATCACTTTGCAGAGTAATGTCGATGACTTTACCCACGAAAGTGATAGCTTTTTCTTGGCATCATGCTGCGCTGACGACAACAAGCACAGCACGAGTCGACTATAATGATTTGCGATAGCAACGATGACGACGATGCAACTCGGAGTCGAAATACGTCCATTCGTTTTGCACCGCATGATTGCTTTCCATCTGGTGCATAGCTTCGGCCCACTGGAAACCGCACTTGCGGAAGCGCGAAATGAGATCATTAAAGATTAAAGCATTGGCACCTTTCTTACGATATTCGGGCAGCACGGCAATCATCAGCAGGTCGACGGTGTCGGTTTTGTGCCACTTTAGCACCTTCAGTAGCTGCCACCAACCGAAGGGGAACAATCTACCATCGCGTGTCTTTTGCAATGCTTTGGAAAACGAAGGAAAACAAATGCCCACACCAACCATCTCATTGTTGCGGGTGGCATCAACCACCGACGACACCAAATCCAAATCGGCCACCTTAATATATTCGTTCACCAACTGTGTGATTTGCGCGTCAGACAGCTCCGAATAGCCATACAACTCCTTAAACGTGGCGTTGATAATCTCGAATACACGGCGCCCCTTGCCCTCATGCAATAGCTCATGGCGAGTGAACTTGTGCACGTGAATATCATAGCGTTTCTCAATCATTTCGCCAATTTTTTTGCAAACTTTGGTGGAATGACCTCGGGCACTTTGATGCGAAATTCCACATAGTCGTTGTCCTTTTCAAAGCCTTCCATGTGCTCCATGTGGCGCATGTAATAGGGGAAATTGTAATTCACATACATCGTTGAAAGGCGGTCGAAGCCTTCAACCATCATGCCTTCGCGATCCATATCGGTGAAGCCCAATGGGCCAGCGATGGCATTCATGCCACGTTCGCGCCCCCATGTCTCTACGGTTTCAATCAGTTTGCGTGACACTTCCTCGTCGTCGATGAAGTCGAACCAGCCGAAACGCACCACTCGTTGTTGCCACTTTTCATTGGCACGATGATTGATTATGGCTGCCACGCGGCCCACCATCTGCTCGCCTTTGAATGCCATGAAGTAGCAAGCCTCACAACACTCGAACGACGCATTGCGGTCGCTGCGTAGTGTTTTCATTTCATCTTGAAACAAAAAGGGAACGGCATAGTCGTTGCCACGGTATAAATCGTAATAAAACTGGATGAACTGTCGCAAGTCTGCTCGACTTTCAACTCGCTTGATTTTAATCATTGAATGTTCCATCATGCAATTTTTTTAACGCACAAAAAGTAATAATTATTTCTGAATTAAAACGTAACTTTGCGCCAGAAACCAACGACATACCCACACAAATGGGTGCTGTTGTACAGGTAAAAAGATTGTAGGAATGAAAACAGGATTAGTGCTCGAGGGTGGCGCATTGCGTGGCCTTTACACCATGGGCATCGTTGATGTGCTCATCGAAGAACATATTTTCTTCGATGGTATGATTGGTGTCTCGGCGGGTGCGGCCTTTGGTTGCAACTACAAGAGTCAGCAGTCAGGGCGTGTGTTGCGCTATAATCAGCGCTTTGCCCACGATTGGCGTTTCTGTAGTGTGCGTTCATGGCTCTGCACGGGCGACCTGTTTGGTGCCGATTTTGGTTACCACCAGGTGCCAGAAGAGCTCGATCCGTTTGATTTTTAAGGCCTTTAATGCCCATCCAACAGCGTTTTGGCTTGTGGCTACCGATGTGGAAACGGGCAAAGCCGTCTACAAACAAATAACAAAGCGCATGCATATGGATGAGGTGTGCGAATGGATTCGTGCTTCGTCCTCGATGCCGCTGGTGTCGCAATATGTTGAAATCAATGGACAAAAAGCTGCTCGATGGTGGGTTGGCCGATTCTATTCCGCTGAAATTTTTTTTAACGAGCAAGGTTACGAACGCAATATCGTTATCCTCACCCAACCGCGTAGTTACACCAAGCAGCCCAATAGGTTGATGCCCCTCATGCGCATGGTTTATCATCGGCAGCCACGCTTTGTTGAGGCCATTGCGCGCCGACATGATATGTATAATGAGCAGTTGCGCTATGTTGCTGAGCAAGAAAAGGTGGGGAAGGCTTTCGTTATCGCCCCCGAAGCAAAACTGCCTATTCAGCACATCACCCACGATCCGAAGCGCATGCAGCGCACCTATGATATGGGACGTCAGCAAGCATTGGCACTCTTACCGCAAATAAAAGCGTTTCTCGGAAACGAAACAACACGATAAAACAATATAAAACAACGAACATTTTTAAATTTTTGAATATGGAAAGATTACCCAACGACCCAATGATTTTGTTTAGCACAGTCAACATGTTGCTGCGCGACAACTATCAATCGTTAGACGAATTGTGCGACGATATGCACGTGAAACGTCAAGACATTGAGACGAAATTGGCCGATGCTGGTTTCGAATACAATGTAAAGAACAACAAGTTCTGGTAAACCTTGCGTGCCGAAAGGGCACAAAAGCTCATCGGGGCGAAGATGCAACATAACATCTTCGCCCCGATTGTCATTTTCTTTGCCTATCGATGGCATTGTATAGATGCGCTCTCGTGGCAGCAAGAATCCTCCTTTGTTTAGGATGAATAGCCCTCAGTTTGCAGAAGATGCCAGGGCACTACTACCAATCGACCTTCGTTTGCAGGAAATTTCAAGAGTTATTGTTAACGGTCCTTAGTTGATAAAAAAATTCCATATTGATTTCTTACCAATAACTTTGGTTGATAAAAATTCTACCTTGATTTCTTACGAATAACCTTGGTGGGTAACAAAACCACCTTGATTTCTTGCCAGTAACCTTGGTTAGTGAAGACCCCATTTCGATTTCTTACCAACTGACTTCAAGCTTAAAAATTCCATAGCGAAAAAGTGAATAGCATGAAAAAACGAGCGTGCTTCGCAGCACACTCGTCCTCTGTGATAAATACACTTTTTGTATCATGCAATCTTTTTAATCGTCAATCACCGACGTAATGGGATTGCCCACGCAGGCATTGGGCATCTGAATATGGAGCAATGCACAAATGGTTGGGGCAATGTCGGTCATGCGTGTGGGGGCGAAAGTCTCACCTTTGTCAACTCCCCAACCCATGAAGATGAGTGGAATATGAGCATCATCGGGGCTCCACAGACCATGGGTGGTGCCTTTATAGGTGGGCGATGCTTTCACATTAATCCATCCAGGGTTGGTAACAATGAGCAAATCTCCTCCCCGCTCGCGGCTATATCCGTTGATGATACGTTCGCGAATAGGCTGCGGAATAGTTTGACTTTCCACATTATTGTAGTCAACAACATAGGTGATGTGGGGTTGTTGTTCGAGCCATTCTTTTGCGGCGGCCTTCACTTTATCGAGGTCTAAACCAGCGTTTTGGATAGCTTTGTGGTCGAAGTAAATGCGCAATCCATTTTCTCCTAAGAGCAGTTTGGCATTGGTCGCAAATTGCTTTTGCAAAGCTTCGTTGAGCTTTGCAGCAAGTGTCCATGCTTCAAATCCTCCAGCGGGTAGCTTATGGCTGCGCATAAAGTTGGGGTTGTGAGAACCACCATGGTCAGCTGAGAGGAAAAGCAGGTAGTTGCCGCGGCCTACAGTGGCATCTAAGGTGTTGAGAAAGCGCGCTAAGTCGCGGTCGAGTTGCAAATAAGCATCGTGGATTTCCTGTCCGCGTGTGCTGAATTTGTGGCCGATAGCATCGGTCGACGAAACGCTGATGGCAAGCATATCGGTTTCGTTCCCCTGTCCAAGCCGCTCATTCTTAAGGGCAGCCTCAGCCATATCGAAAGTCATTGTGATACCCTTGATGTTGGTTTTGAGGTCGAATCCAGGTGCCGTCTTGTGAGTCTTGTTGAATTGTTCCACCCAGGTGGGCAGCTGTTGCATGTAGTATGTGCTTGAAACGAAGTTCCCAGCGCGTGTGTCCCACCAATAAGCTGCGTCGGCACTGTGGCCAGCTGGCAAGATGGAGGCGCGGTCTTTGAGGGCTACACCAATAACTTTTGAACGGAAATTGGTAGCGAGTTTGAGCTCATCGCCAATGGTTGAAGCAAGCAGGTTGCGTGGCGACATCTTGCCTTCGATGGTGTTTGAACCCACACTTTGCACGCTATCGTCTTGACAACAATAGGTGGGTCGGCCGTTGATGAAGAAGTCATTACCGAGAATTCCAGTCAAAGCTGGTACGCTTCCCGTGTAGATTGACGAGTGACCAATGGCGGTAACGGTGGGAATATAGGGTATCATGGTGTTTTGACAGCTGCGACCTTCGCTCAACAACCGTTTAAATCCGCCCTCTCCAAACTCGTTATTGTAATAATAAAGGTAGTCCCAACGCATTTGGTCGACTACGATTCCAACGACCAATTTCGGTCGTCTTACTTGTGCATTCAGCACAGTGCAGCATGCTAAGAGCAAGCCTATAAAAAAAGCATTTTTTTCATTGTTATGCGGAGTTAGTTTACTTCAAGTTCGTGGATGCGTGCCAAAAAAATAGGCTTTTTACGTCATTCCATTTATAATAAGGTGTGGTTGCGCAGTCGATGGGCAGCCGTGCTTCGTGCTCGTTGCGCAGAATTTTTTTACCAAGATGTCTTTCTTCGTTGGGTGGCGATAGAACACGAGTTGGATGTTGCAGGCCATGGGGAAGATGCGGTAATCCCTGCCATCCGCGCTCATCAAGTTGGCCGAGATCGTCAATGCGCATGCCCAAGTTGTCGAGGTTCATGAGGCAGGAAAGTGGCATAACCATGGTGTCGTGGCCATAGCGTAGCGTTGCTCCTGGGTGTTGAAGTTGCAAGCAACTGTCGGCTTCGGCAATGATTTTGCGCAACAAGAACCGCTGCGACGAGGGCTGATGTCCGCCGTTGAGGGGCGAAGGTCCGTAGGCAATGTACCAATAGGCGTTTTGCACTTGCCAGAGATTGTAGAGCTCATCGTCGGTGAAGAGGTCGTAGAGGCTCATCGTGTGGCGCAGCTCTGTGCTCTGCAAGTTGCCCGCTTGACGGAAAAGGGTTTCGTAGAGGGCGAGCGTGTCAACATGATTTTTCCAATACTGCGTGTCGTTAAACAGCTCATTCATCACGCGTGCGGGCTGCTCGTGCTGCTTCTTGAAGTCAAGATAAGCCTGCTTGGCGGTCGCGGTGAAGCGCTTTTTGAAGAGCGTAGTGTCGTCGTGGTTCATGTAATACATGTCGTGGTTGCTGGCATCGTGGCTGATAACGAGCTGCGGATTGCGGCGCACCAGCTGTTGCAAAGCGTTCTCCATGCTGAGAATGCAGCGTATGATGGTGGTGCTTTTTGGCGTCGATATGCGTTTTGCCAGCGAAGATTTCGGGGAAATTCTTCATCATGCGTGCGGCAATCTGTTGGTGTTGCTGTGCGCCGAGCAATGTGAGTTCGCCGTCGCGTCCGGCAGCTGCATCGCGAATGATGCGCAGTTTCCGCAACACTTCCTTTCCTTTCTGCGTGAGTTTGCCGAGCGAGTCGGCCTGTATGAGCCACACAACGGGGCGCTGATAGTCGCGTTCGCCGATGAGCCAGCGGCTGCCATGTCGGCCATAATGGCTCAAGTAAAATGGCACATAGCCTTTGGGTGCAGGCGTGAATGGTTGCTTTTTGTGGTCCAGGATAAGCCAAATAGTTGGCTGCCGACACACGTCTGTCGGCTTTAAAAAAATACTTCTTGTTGATTGTGCTTGGCTGCTAAAGCAAATGCTTAGCATGGCCAATCCTAATAAATAATGTTTCATTTCATTATACGTAGGTCTACATGTCATGCAAAGTTAGTAGAAAATATTGGATGCTCCCAACGTTTTTACATCAAAAAAACGCGAAGTGTGAATTTTTGCAGTGAAATGTGTTTAAAGCAGCGTTTCTCTTTTGTTTTGTTTCTGATTATCGTTACCTTTGCAATAGTTTTTTGAGCATTCGTACATGGCACAGAAGTTAATACAAACGCAGGAGCAAAAGTTAACGCAGAATATGCGGCTATCGCAGCAGCAATTGTTGCAGATTCGTTTGCTTGAAATGCCACTCACCGAGTTAGAAGAAAACATCAATGCGGAATTAGACGACAATCCAGCGTTGGAGAAAGTCGACAACGATTCTTTATCTTTAGATGAAGAACGACACGAAGAGGATAACGAACCGACGGATTTTGAAGCGCAAACCGAGAAAGAAGAGCGGCAGGATGCACTCGACGCCGCACTCGAAAGTATTGATAGTGACGATGTACTTCCTACGCCCAATTATGCTAACAATCATGACAATGCCGATTATGAGGAGATGGTTTATGGCGATACATTGTCGTTCTATGACCGTCTGAAAGCACAGATGGGCATGCTCACACTGAGCGATGAGGAATATGCCGTGATGGAATATCTCATTGGCAGTTTGGATGATGATGGCCTCTTGCGTAAAGACCTGAGTACCCTGAGCGACGAGTTGGCTATCTATCACAACATCGATGTGACGCCTGCACAGATTGAAGCTGTATTGAAGAAATTGCAAAGTCTGGATCCTGCAGGTATTGGTGCGCGCTCGTTGCAGGAGTGCTTGTTGCTGCAAGTGGCGCGATGGCGTGAGGAAAAGGAAAGCACGCCACATGTATTAGATCTGTTAGAAGCGATTTTTACGCAATACTTCGATGCGTTTACCAAAAACAATTGGGGCAAGATTAAAAACGCAATTACATCTTACGGATGTGCAAGTAGAAGCACTGCAACGCGAAATTCGCAAGCTCAATCCTAAGCCAGGAGCCGCATTGGGCGAGACCGAAGGACGTAGCTTGCAACAGATTACCCCTGATTTTATTGTTGATACTGCTGACGATGGCACTGTGACTTTCAGTCTCAATTGTGGTCAGTTACCCGAATTAAAGGTGTCGTCTTCATTCAAAGAGATGGCCGATGCCTATAAACAAAAATAAGGAGGGCATGAGCCGTCAGACCAAAGAGGCCTTGCTTTATGCCAAAGAAAAAGGTAGCGCGCGCACAAGGTTATATTACAGCTATCAAGCAAAGGCAGCATACGATGATGCTCACGATGGGTGCCATCGTCGAGTGGCAGAAACGCTTTTTTTCCAGGAAGGAGATGAGACAGAACTGCGGCCAATGATTTTTAAAAGACATCGCTGACCGCACGGGGTTGGACATATCTACCATAAGTCGCGTGAGTAATGTGAAGTATGCACAGACACGATGGGGCACCTTTCCGTTGCGCTTTTTTTCTTCACCGATACCTTCACATCGAGCACGGGTGAGGCCTTGTCGATACGTCAAATGCGCTTGGCTTTCAAAAACAATTGTGGACAACGAGGATAAGCAACATCCGCTAAGCGATGATGCTTTTGGCTAAAGGCTATGGCTGCAAAAGGATTTCCTATTGCGCGCCGTACAGCATCCAAATATCGCGAGCAGCTGAATATTCCCACAGCTAAACTGCGCAAAAGAAACATAGTATGTGATGGTGGTAGATGATGAATGCAATCACAAAAAGCATGCAGATTGGTGCACAAAATAGTGCAAATAAGGATGTAAAAAAACATCTTGTTTAGTCATTAAAATGGCATTGTTTGCAAAAAGGATAGCTGTATACACACAACATAAGGACAAAAAGGTTATATCAAAGCGCAATAGGAGGAGCGCAACAAACGTAAATGAAAGAGAAAGATTTTATCTTGGCTGCACGGGTAGTGAGTATGGTTTTTACTCCATTCTATCTGCCCCTTGTCGGGTTGATTGCGCTGTTTGTGTTCAGTTATCTGAACCAACTTCCCACAGCCTATAAGCTCTATGTGCTTGCCTTGGTCTACTCCTTCACCATTTTGTTACCCACCTTTCTTATTCGTTTCTATCGGCGCTATCAGGGCTGGAAGCCTTTCGATTTCATTGTAAAAGAGCGACGCATGGTGCCCTATGTCATCTCTATTGTGTGCTATTCGGCTGCTTATTACACCATGAATGCCTTACACATACCCCCATTTCATGGGCAGCATTCTTATCGCTGCACTACTCATTCAGGTGTTTTGTGCCTTCATTAATGTGGGTTGGAAGGTGTCGGTTCATTCCGCAGCCATTGGGGGTGTTGTGGGAGCTTTGTTAGCTTTCTCACTCATTTTCGGTTTTAATCCACTATGGTGGCTTTGTCTCACCCTCTTTATCTCTGGCGTTGTGGGTAGCAGTCGCATGCTGTTGCGGCAACATTCTTTATCGCAAGTTGTGGTAGCCTGGCTCATAGGCTTCTTCATGGCATTTATCGTCATTGCACGATTTTAAAATAGCATTTTCATCAACATCAAATTATAATAATATTTCTTATGACTCCAATCGTTAGCATTATTATGGGTAGCACGAGCGATTTGCCCGTGATGGAGAAAGCTTGTCAATGGTTGAACGACCATAAAAATTCCTTTCGAAGTGAACGCTTTGTCGGCACATCGTACGCCTGATGCCGTTGAACGTTTTGCCAAAGGTGCACAGGCACGTGGCATTCAAGTGATTATTGCCGCAGCAGGCATGTCGGCAGCTTTGCCAGGTGTGATTGCAGCTTCGACCGCTTTGCCTGTTATTGGCGTGCCCATTAAAGGCATGTTAGATGGATTAGACGCGATGTTGTCGATTATTCAGATGCCTCCTGGCATTCCTGTTGCCACCGTTGGCGTGAATGCAGCGCAAAATGCGGCCATTTTAGCGGCACAAATCATTGCCCTTTCCAATCAGGAGGTTGCTACGAAAGTAGCTGAATGGAAAAGCCAGTTTAGGGCAGAAAATAGAGAAGGCCAATGCTGATTTGGCACAAGTGAATTACGAATATAAATGTAATTAATTCTTCTTTGGTAGACCGCTTTTTTTCGGTATGGCTCTACAAGGGACAGGCCAATGGCGGGCTATGGACAATTAAAATAGAGAAACGGATGGTTGATATCTTTCAATATAAACGCAGGGAAACGAGCACTGTGCATATTGGTGATTTAGAGATGGGAAGCGCATTTCCCATTCGCGTGCAAAAGCATGACAACAACTAACACCAATGATACCGAGGCATGTGCGTCAAGCCCGTGAGATTATTGATGCGGGAGGCGAGTTAGTGCGTCTCACAACGCAAGGAACACGCGAGGCTGAGAACCTTAAAAAAACATTCATGATGGGCTGCATGCATTAGGGCTATCACACGCCGTTGGTGGCCGATGTGCATTTTAATCCCAACGTGGCCGATGTGGCATCTCGTTTTACCGAGAAGGTAAGGATCAATCCCGGCAACTATGTTGATCCCGCAAGGAAGTTTATTTTGCAAGAATATTCCGACGAAGAATATGCCGAAGAACTAAAAATCGAAGCGCGCTTTGTGCCTTTTCTCAACCTCTGCAAGGAAAAACCACACGGCCATACGCATTGGGGTGAACCATGGCAGCCTGTCGATCGCATCAGAAACCGTTATGGTGATACGCCCGAAGGTATTGTTGAAAGCTGCATGGAGTTCTTACGCATCTGTCAACGCGAGGCCTTCCACGATGTGGTGATTTTCGATTAAAGCCTCCAACACCGTGGTCATGGTGCGGTCGGTGCGCCTGTTGGTGGCCGAAATGGAGAAAGAAAAACATGCACTATCCGTTGCATTTGGGTGTGACCGAGGCCGGCGAAGGTGAGGATGGGCGCATCAAAAGCGCCGTAGGTATTGGTGCTTTGCTGGCCGATGGCATTGGCGATACCATCAGAGTGAGCCTCAGTGAAGAACCGGCAGCCGAGATTCCCGTGGCACGTCATTTGGTTGATTACATTGGAAAGAAGGATGGGCATTTGCTTGTTCCGGGGACAATGGCCAAGGCTTTTAATTGGATTCGTCCCGAACGGCGCTTCACCCGTGCCGTGAAAGGTATTGGAGGCAGCAACCATCCTGTGGTTATTGCCTCTGCATGGAGCGGCAATGCGCAGGAGGCCGATTATATTTATGCGGGACAACAATTGCCCAAGGAACGGAAAGAAGGGCAGAAATACCTCATTGATTACAAACCAATATGCCCAACTTGACGACACAACGGGCGTTTATCCTATCTTTCCTGTGTCAGCCGTTCCATTTATCGGCATGACAAAAGCCGACCTCAAGTTCCTTGTTTTGCAGTTTGGTGCGCCTGCAGAAGAGTATTTAGCTTGTTTGAAACTCCATCCCGAAGTGGTGGTGGTTTGCATGAGCCATCATCAAAATCGTTTGGCCGACCAGCGCGCGTTAGTGCACGAGATGTGGGCTGCAGGAGTCTATAACCCCGTGGTATTTGCAGAAATGTATCAGCATTCGGCCAGCGAAAAAAGCGAGTTTCAATTGGAAGCAGCAGCCGATTTGGGGGCTTTGATGATTGATGGGCTCACCGATGGCATTTGGTTGATGAACGATGGCGACCTGTCTCAGCAGGTGATTACCGACACCGCCTTTGGTATTTTGCAGGCGGCTCGTCTCAGAACAAGTAAAACAGAGTACATCAGTTGTCCCGGATGCGGACGCACCCTCTATGATCTGCGCGAGACCATCGCCCGCATTCGTGAGGCAACGAAAGACATGAAGGGACTGAAAATAGGCATCATGGGTTGCATTGTGAATGGTCCTGGTGAGATGGCCGATGCCGATTATGGCTATGTTGGCGCAGGTGTTAACCGCGTAAGCCTGTATAGAAAGCAGGTTTGCGTGGAGAAAAAAATATTCCTCAGGAAGTGGCCGTCGACCACCTGTTAGCGTTGATTCGTAAGGATAAGACGGCACAAAGCGAGGGATAATGCACTGTGAACCGAATCATTTTTCCTACCTTTGCAACCCAACATTATTAGAATCAAAATGATAAAACGATATGCAAGAGACAAGACAAAATAAGATTTCAAGGTTGTTTCAAAAGGAATTGGCAACCATTTTTCAAGAACAGACCCGGGCGATGCATGGCCTGATGGTGAGTGTTACGCGGACGAAAGTAAGTCCCGATTTGGGTATTTGCACAGCCTATCTGAGCGTTTTTCCGAGTGATAAGGGTGACGAACTGCTCGAAAATGTGCGCAAGAATGTGAAAGCCATACGCTATGAGTTGGGCACCCGCATTCACAATCAGGTGCGCATCATTCCAGAATTGCGCTTCTTTATCGACGACAGCCTTGACTATATAGAACACATCGACGAATTGTTGAAAAAATAAAGGCCCGCATTAGGCTTCGCGTCAACATGAATTTTCCTTTTTATATTGCCAAACGTTATCTCTTTTCGAAAAAGAGCACCAACGTGATTAATGTCATTTCGCTGATTTCGGTCATCGGAGTTGCTGTTGCCACGATGGCCTTAGTGATTGTGTTGAGCGTGTTTAATGGCTTTCATGACTTGGTAGCTACCTTCTTTACCAACTTCGATCCTCAATTAGAAGTGGTGCCTGCTAAGGGAAAAACGGCTGCGGCCAACGACCCATTGTTGGCCAAAGTGAAGGCGTTGAAGGCGATTGATGTGGCTACCGAAACGGTGGAAGATCAGGCTTTGGCCATCTATCAGGGGCGACAGGCCATGGTAAAGGTGAAGGGTGTGGACGACAACTTCGACCAATTGACCCACATTCGCGACATTTTGTTTGGCGATGGCAACTATAGTCTGCACGCAGGCAACCTACAATATGGTATCATGGGTATCCGTTTGGCTAATAGTTTGGGCACGGGTGCACGCTTTGGCGACTATCTTCGCATCTATGCACCGCAGAAGAACGGGCAATTTGATGCCACCAATCCGGGTGATGCCTTTGTGGTCGACTCGCTGTTATCGCCGGGTGTGGTGTTTGCCGTGAACCAAAGCAAATATGACAAGAACTACATCATCGCGCCCATTGCCTTTGCTCGCCATCTGTTTGGGCAGCAAGGACGCCTCTCGGCCTTGGAGTTGCGCTTAAAAGAGGGAAGTGATTTGGAGGCTGTAAAACGTGAAATCCAAACCCTTGTAGGGACGAAATATAAGGTATTGGATCGTTTTGAACAGCAAGAAGACACCTTTAAGATTATGCAAATAGAAAAGGTGATGGCCTATATCTTTCTCACCTTCATCTTGGTAGTAGCTTGTTTTAACATCATCGGGTCGCTGTCTATGCTCATCATTGATAAGAAAAAAACGATGTTGAAACACTGCGCCATTTGGGCGCAGATGACAGGCAAATTGCACGCATCTTCTTGTTTGAAGGTCGACTTATCTCCGCTTTTGGAGCTATCTTAGGTATTGGCTTAGGACTGCTTCTGTGCTGGCTTCAGCAACAATATGGTTTGGTGTCGTTGGGCAACAGCGCTGGGAGCTTTGTGGTGAATGCCTATCCTGTGAGCGTACACTATGACGATGTGTTGCTTATTTTCGTCACTGTGCTCGCCGTTGGCTGGCTCTCGGTGTGGTATCCTGTTCGAGTAATGGGTAAAAACATAGGAAAGGTTTAGCTTTTGAGGCTAAACTTTTTTTATCAGCTATTCCTTTCCTATTCCTTGAGAGTGCATCTTTGCACTATCAGTTCGTCTGATTTCGCCCTGGGTATCGTAGCACAGGCGCAATGTGTTGTGACCTTTTCCTAATGATTTCATATAGGTGGCGTGGTTTTGGTTGTAGTCTTTAAAACATTTTTAGTAACTCATGATGTTTTATTCTATAAGCTGTTTTCAAGCATAGATATACAGATTTTCGGCCGGAATGTCCCGTGCATATCAAGAAAATTATGTAAGTTTGCAGCTATGCAAGAAGTAACAAAGCAAGAGCAGCCACGCTGGAATGGCATACTTGTGGAGGTGTTTTCCACCTTCATCTCGTTTTGTACGCGTCATCAGTTGCGCTATTTTTGTGCGGGTGGGACGGCTATTGGTGCCGTGCGCCATCAAGGAATGATACCTTGGGATGACGATATTGACGTGTGCATGCCGCGTCCCGACTACGAAAGGTTCAGGCAATTGTGGCATGAGCAACCTGTGGAGGACTATGAGTTGATAGGGCCTGAAAGCGATGATGCCTATCCACTACCTTCGCTTAAGTTGTGCAATGCGCACACGACGCTCGTCGAGTTTGCCGAGATTCCGTGCCTGACGGGGCTGTATATCGACATCTTTCCTGTGGACGGTGCGCCCGATGATGACGTGGAGGCCTTGCAGTTGCTGCGCCGTTATCAGCGGTTAAAGAATCGATTAAGTGCTATCAGTTACCGCTACTCGTTTGCAAAAATACATGGGGTTGTTGGTCCAGCCGCAGCAATGGGGGCAGTTTTGTTACAAGACGATAGGTTTTCTGTGGCGTAAGGGCTATCGCCAACGGTTGCTTAAGCAGATGAACGCCATCAGCAGCAGCTATGCTTTCGACCATGGTGAGCGCGTGGTGGTGTATGCAGGTTCGTATGGGGCGCGTGAAATCTTTCCCAAATCATGGGTTGAAACGCAGGTTATGGGTATGTTTGAAGGGCTGCAAGTGGCGCTGCCCCAATGCACAGACGCTTATCTGCGCCACTATTTCGGCGACTACATGCAGTTGCCACCCGAGGCTGAACGTGTGGCCAAGCACGCCAAAGCCTATTTTAATTTGAATGAGCGCAAATCGTTCGAAGAAGTAAAACATCAAATAAAGTAACATGAATTATGCATTATTGATTGCCGGCGGCAGCGGAAACCGCATGGGACAAGAGATTCCCAAACAATTTATCCACGTGGATGATTGTCCGATTATTGTGCACACGATGAAGGCTTTTTGAACGCCATCCCGACATTGAAGCCATTGCAGTGGTGTGTTTGGAAGGCTGGGAAACGGTGTTGCGCTCGTATGCCAACCAGTTTTCGATTACCAAACTGCGGTGGATTTTCAAAGGTGGCGAGACGGGGATGGAGTCGATTCACAACGGCATCTATGGACTGAAGGCCGAGGGATGCAACGACGACGACCTCATTTTGGTGCACGATGGTGTGCGCCCGTTGGTGTCGCAAGACATCATTTCGTCGAACATTGCTACGTGTAAACGCTTCGGTAACGCCATCACGGGCATTCAATGTCGAGAGGCTATCTTGGTGAGCGACGATGGTTTCAACGCCGAAAAAAGTATTCCGCGCGACAAACTCATTCGCACCCAAACGCCACACACCTTCCCTTTGGGCGAGCTTCTTGCTGCACACGAGGCCGCCAAGCAACGCGGCATCACCAATTCGGTGGCCACATGCACGTTGATGGCCGAACTGGGTGGCCACAAGATGTATATCGTTCCGGGATCGGAGCGCAACATTAAGATTACGACCGTTGAGGATTTGGAGATTTTAAAGGCGCTGATGCATACGCAGAAAGACACATGGTTGAAATGAAAAGCTATGCTGAAGACTTGCGCGCCATAGCGCAGGAACCGCTGCCCTGGGCACAGTTAGCGGGCAAATCGGTGTTGGTAGCTGGTGCGACAGGCTTGATAGGAGCTGCCCTTGTCGAAGCATTATTGGCCCCTGCCCGTGCCCATTGAGGTATATGCTGCAGGGGCGGAATGCTGAGCGGGCTGCGGCATGGTTTAAAGGCTTATGCCGACAATCCACGATTCCATTTCGTGCAGATGGATGTGTGTCGACCCATTCAGGGTGCGCAGTCGTTTGATTACATCATTGATGCAGCCAGCAGTGCCAATCCAAAAAGCTTTGCCACACAGCCCGTGGAGGTGATGCTTTCGAACTTCGAAGGCGTGAGAAACCTGTTGGACTATGGGCTGCTTCATGGCATGCAACGCTTTCTCTACGTGTCGACGGGCGAGATTTATGGTGAGGGCGAGGGAAACTTCTCCGAGCACGACAGTGGCTATGTGGACTGCGCCACGCCACGTGCATGCTATCCTTCGGCCAAACGTGCGGCCGAAACCTTGTGCGTGGCTTATGCTGCCGAGCACCAAGTCAACGCGGTCATTGCACGTCTCTGCCATGTCTATGGACCGCGTTTCACCGAACACGACAACCGCGTCTATGCCCAATTCCTACGCAACATCGCGGCCGGCAACGACCTGGTTCTTAAGAGTTCGGGGCAGCAGTTGCGCTCTTGGTGCTACGTGGTCGACGCCGTTCGCGCCCTGCTCTATGTGCTGTTGAAGGGCGAACGCGCAGCAGCCTATAACGTGGCCGACCCCAATTCGGTGTTTACCATTCGTCAGTTGGCCGACACCTTGGCCGCGTTGGGTGGAAAAACGCGTGGTGATGGCCGAAGCATCGGCAATTGAAAAGCAAGGTGGAACGCCCATCACCTTAGCCACTTTCAACACCGAGCGGCTGCAACGTCTGGGCTTCACGATTGAAGGAACGTGGCAGGAAAAACTGCAAAAGACGCTCGAAGCCTACATCTGTTAGCCGAATATCCTTGTTTTAGTTGGCGCAGCATAAGGTTATGCCAGCTGTTCCTTGTTTCGGTTGGCGGAAGCATAAGGTTATGCCAGCCATTCCTTGTTTCGGTTGAGAAAAGCATAAGGTTATGCCAGTTGTTCCTTGTTTCGGTTGGCGGGAGCATAAGGTTATGCCTGCGTTCCTTGTTTCGGTTGGCGGAAGCATAAGGTTATGCCAGCCATTCCCTATTTCGGTTGGTGAAAGCATAAGGTTATGCCTGCGTTCCTTGTTTCGGTTGAGAAAGCATAAGGTTATGCCAGCCATTCCTTGTTTCGGTTAATGAAAGCATAAGGTTATGCCTGCGTTCCTTGTTTCGGTTGGTGAAAGCATAAGGTTATGCCAGCTGTTCCTTGTTTCGGTTGGCGGAAGCATAAGGTTATGCCAGCTATTCCCTGTTTCGGTTGATGAAAGCATAAGGTTATGCCTGCGTTCCTTGTTTCGGTTGATGAAAGCATAAGGTTATGCTAACCATTCTGCAAATCGGGTTATCGTTCACAAGTCTTCTGATGAAGCATTTGCGTTAAACTATCTAAAAAAACAAAACAAGCTAACGATTAATTTGATAATTTCGTGGCACTAACAAACAAATAACGAACCTTAAAACAAAGATTTAACAATGACGATTCCATCCGTTTTTTGGCTTGTGCCGATAGCATCTGTGACAAGCTTGTGTATGGCGTGGTACTTCTTCCGCCAAATGATGAAAGAAGAAGAGGGTAATGACCGCATGATTGAGATTGCTTCGCATGTCAGAAAGGGTGCGATGGCCTATCTCAAGCAGCAGTATAAGGTGGTGGGTGCAGTGTTTATAGTGCTCGCTTTGCTCTTTGCTTTCATGGCTTATTACTTGAAAAATACAAAAATCCTTGGGTGCCTGTGGCCTTCCTTACGGGCGGATTCTTTTCAGCCTTGGCAGGCTTCTTTGGCATGAAGACCGCTACCTATGCTTCGGCTCGCACAGCCAATGCCGCGCGCAAAGGCTTAGATCAGGGGGCTGAAGGTGGCTTTTCGCAGCGGGGCTGTCATGGGACTCGTGGTGGTAGGCTTAGGTTTGTTGGACATTGCGCTGTGGTTTTTCATCCTCAATGCAGTCTATGCTGACTCGCCATTGGCACTTGTTACCATCACCACCACGATGCTCACCTTTGGTATGGGCGCATCGACGCAGGCGCTGTTTGCACGTGTTGGCGGCGGCATCTATACCAAAGCGGCCGACGTGGGGGCTGACTTGGTGGGCAAGGTGGAAACCGATATTCCAGAAGACGATCCGCGCAATCCTGCTACCATCGCCGACAATGTGGGCGACAATGTGGGCGATGTGGCTGGTATGGGAGCCGATCTCTATGAGAGTTATTGTGGTAGCATCCTCTCAACTGCGGCTTTGGGTGCCACGGCCTTCGCGCTATCGCCCGACCTTCAGCTGCGTGCCGTCATTGCACCGATGCTCATTGCCGCCGTGGGCATCTTCCTTTCACTCATCGGTATCTTCTTGGTGCGCACCAAAGAAGGCGCTACCATGAAGCAGCTGTTGCATGCTTTGGGCATCGGAACCAATGTCAGTGCAGCACTTATCGCCGTAGCCTCGTTCGCCATCCTCTATCTGTTGGGCATGAATAACTGGCTGGGGCTGTCGTTTTCAGTTCTGACTGGTTTAGTCGCAGGTGTCATCATAGGGCAAGCTACCGAATATTACACCTCACAAAGCTATCGCCCTACCCAGCGTATTGCTGAAGCCAGTCAGACAGGTGCTGCCACAGTGCTCATCAAAGGTTTGGGCACAGGCATGATCTCAACCTGTATTCCTGTGCTTGTTATTGCCGTAGCCATCATGCTGAGCTATCTTTTTGCTAACGGATTTAATTTAGATATGCGTGCCGACGCCATCGCTACCGGCCTCTATGGCATCGGCATTGCTGCCGTGGGCATGCTCTCAACGCTTGGTATTACCTTGGCTACCGACGCCTATGGACCGATTGCTGACAACGCAGGTGGCAATGCAGAGATGAGTGGTTTGGGCGAGGAAGTGCGCCATCGCACAGATGCTTTGGATGCCTTAGGCAACACTACTGCCGCCACAGGAAAAGGCTTTGCCATCGGTAGTGCGGCACTCACTGCCTTAGCCTTGTTGGCATCGTATATTGAAGAAATCAAAATTGCTATGGTGCGTGCGGTGGAGAAGGGACAAACCTTCATCGATATGGCTGGGCAAACCTTCGATCCCCACACGGCCACTATGCCCGACTTCATGGCCTATTTTCAAGTTAATCTCATGAATCCTCGCGTGCTCATCGGCGTGTTTATCGGTGCAATGGCGGCCTTTCTCTTCTGTGGTTTGACCATGGGGGCTGTGGGTCGTGCTGCACAATCAATGGTTGAAGAGGTGAGGAGGCAGTTCAAAGAAATCAAAGGTATTTTGTCGTATGAAGCAGAACCCGATTATGGCCGTTGCGTAGAAATATCCACCCGCAGTGCACAAGCCGAGATGATTGTACCTGGTTTGCTCGCTATTGCCATCCCCATTGTGGTAGGCATATTGCTTGGTGTGGCCGGCATTTTGGGGCTGTTGGCCGGCAGTTTATCCACTGGGTTCACCTTAGCCGTGTTCATGGCCAACGCCGGCGGTGCATGGGACAATGCCAAAAAGATGGTCGAAGAGGGCCACTTCGGCGGCAAAGGTTCGCCCTGTCACAAGGCCACCGTCGTGGGCGACACCGTGGGCGATCCCTTTAAAGACACCTCGGGGCCCAGTCTCAACATTCTCATCAAGCTCATGTCGATGGTGAGCATCGTGATGGCAGGCCTCACGATCGCCTTTCTATAAAAGGGGATACAAGCGCATAGCTACAATAAAAAGCGTTTGATTGCTTTTTATTGTAGCTTGTAGAAACGGGTTAGGTGGGTACAGAGAGAATGCTTCGTACTATCGATTGCTCTCAATTCCATCAAGACAGCGTGAATTTCATGTCCGATTACACTCCTCGTTACCTGTTTTTTGTTGAGAGAAAGTCAAATTCTAATTGCACCCATTCCGATTTGATGTTGCCATCTTCGGTCACCGAATTTGATACGGTTAAGCCCATCAGACGGATAGGGTGTATGTTGCTGTAGTGTATTTGTTGTAGCAATTGTTTGGCTAAAGGTAGGATGTCATTTTTCGTTCGCAACCTTTTGTGGGTGGTGATGCTACGTGTGATTTGTTGAAAATCATTGAATTTTATTTTCAAGGTTACAGTCTTGCCCACAAATTTGCTTTTCTCTAAGCGTTCGGTCAGCTCCACAACCAAGTGATAGAGCTCAATTAAGATGGCCGATGGAAGGCTGAGATCCTCTAAAAATGTGCGTTCGCAGCCCACAGATTTGCGTACATAGTTGGTCACTACGGGGCGTTCGTCGATGCCTCGAGCATAGTTGTAAAAATGCAGGACCTATTTTCCCGAAGACGGCTTTGAGATGGTTTTCTGAGCATTGTCGCAGTTGTTCGCCGTTGAAGATGCCCATTTTGTGCATCTTTTGTGCGGTCTTTGGCCCCACGCCCCATAGGTCTTCCACAGGTAGCTGTGCGATAAAGTCGAGTGCTTGATGAGGGCGGATGATGTATAGGCCATCGGGTTTGTGAAAAATCAGATGCGATCTTAGCCAATAGTTTGTTGTAGGAGATACCTGCCGACGCGGTGAGATGTAGTTCATTTTTGATGCGCTGTTTAATCTCTTTGGCGATTTCCGAAGCAAATGGTATATCTTTTTTGTTGTGCGTTACGTCTAAGAATGCTTCGTCGAGCGAAATAGGTTCTACCAAATCTGTGTAGTCATGAAAGATAGAATGGATGGCTAATGACACCTCTTTATAACGATCATAGCGTCCTGGAACGACTATCAAATCCTTGCATATGCGTTTGGCTATTTGCATCGACATGGCTGAACGCACACCATACTTTCGTGCTTCATAGCTGGCAGTTGACACCACACCGCGTACACCATCATAGCCCACTGCAATGGGTTTTCCTTTCAGTTCGGGATGGTCGCGTTGCTCTATGCTGGCGAAAAAGGCATCCATGTCGATATGAATAATCTTGCGCATGTGCCGAAGGATGATGCTTTATGTGGCGATGATGGTTTGGAATATTGCCGTTAGAGTTGAAAGAAAAAGGTCGCAAGCGTAACCTCTACGCTCGCGACCAACGAACTATTTAAATTCCTAATAATATTTTAGAAACCAAATTATGAGTATCTTAAAAATCATTCCAGGGCGTACCTTAGCGTTAGCACTGAGGTGGTTGAGGCTGCAAATCTTCTCTATGGTTACCCCTCTGAGTTTAGCTATTGACGCAAGTGTCTCGCCATTCTTCACCTTGTGATAGAGCAACTCGTCATTACTTGCGTGCGTCTTGTTCTGGTAGCTGCCGAGTTCGCCATTCTGTACTAAATCACGTGTGTAGCCACCATTGCCCACTTTTCCGCGAAGACGTGTTGCCTCAACTGATTCTTCATTGTAGGTGTTTACATTATATACATAGTAATCGCCCGTGACATCTTGGTTTCTGAAGTCGAACATCAGCGCAGGATTGAGTGCCACACCACACAATCGTGTCTCGAAGTGCAGGTGAGAACCAGTGCTTCGCCCTGTGTTTCCACCCAAACCAATCACTTCTCCAGCTCTCACCGATTGGTTTTCGCTCACCAATTGCTCTGAAAGATGTCCGTAAATGGTTTCCAAACCATTGGGGTGTCTGATGACGATATATTTGCCATAGCCACCTGCCTCATAGCGTACGATGCGCACTTTGCCACTGAATGCAGCACGGATAGTGTCGCCAATATACACCTTGATGTCTAATCCTTTGTGAGGTCTTCCCCAGCGGTTACCAAAATTACTGGTCACCACACGGCTGGGAGTAGGCATGCAAAAATGGCGCAAGTCAATCTTAAAGGTGTCAGGCATCTCTGTCCTTTTGTGTGCATAGCGATTGTCCCACTCTTGATAAAGTTCTGAAGCGGGCGACTCTTCTTGCTCTTTCTCTATGATACTTCTCAGTGTGAGTGTATCGACAGCCTTCATTTTCCTATCAATAGGTGCCTGACGTGCTAATAAGTCCTGTGCATGTGCAGGAAGAATTGCACAAACGAATAATGCAATTATTGTAATCTTTTGAATGCTCTTTTTAAAACTCATATACCAGTTTTTAGATTCAGACCCGAACAAGATGAAAGCAAAGTGCATCAAGAAAGCATCGGGTAAGGCCTAAATACAGACCTGTTTTCTAATGAAAAAGCGAGGCAAAGTTAGTAAAAATAGCACATGCCCCCATTGTTAACCTATTTTAGGTAAGTTTTAGAAACGCCATTTGCCTGTTTTGGATAGCTTTTGATTGTTTACAAGGTGTGTTTTTAAGAGATAGCCGCCCAGTTGATGTTTGTTTTACGCAAGGCTTTTTAGGCGCTGCCACAGCATCTGGTGTGCAGGATTTTCACCCTAAGGGGTCGCTTTCTACAATCTTTTGTGCCACCTCTCGTGCCATTTGCACCAATTGTCCGTCGCGTGCAATGTCGGCAATCTTCAGGTCAAAGGCAATACCACTTTGTTGTGTTCCCTCAAGGTCGCCGGGACCACGCAGCTTTAAATCGGCTTCGGCAATGCGGAATCCATCGTTGGTTTCGCACATGATGTCGATGCGTTTACGGGTCTCTTCGCTGAGTTTATAGCCTGTGACGAGAATGCAATAGGGATTGCTTGGCGCCACGTCCCACGCGCCCGCGCAATTGATGAAGCTGCGAAAGGCCAAACCGTTGAGCATCCATGATGACCATTACCGATGCATTGGGCACGTTGACTCCCACTTCTATCACTGTTGTTGCTACTAAGATTTGTGTCTCTCCCTGCACAAATTTGCGCATTTCCTCTTCCTTTTCTGCCGGTTTCAGTTTACCATGCACTTTGCTAATGGCATATTGGGGAAAAGATTTCACAGAGGCTTTCATAACCTTTTTTTCTAAATCTTTTAAATCGTTTTTTTCTCATTCTCTTTGATGAGCGGAAATACCACATAAACCTGCCTTCCTTGTTCAATCTGCTGACGTATGCCTTGATATAGGCTCGTGATTTGGGTGTCATATTTGTGAAGTGTCTCAATCGGTTTGCGGCCAGGAGGCAGCTCATCAATCACACTTACGTCCAAATCGCCATAGATGGTCATGGCTAAGGTGCGCGGAATGGGGGTGGCTGTCATCACGAGAATGTGTGGTGGTTGTTCGCTTTTTGCCCACAATCGTGCGCGTTGTGCCACACCAAAGCGATGTTGTTCGTCGACAACAGCCAAGCCAAGGTGTGCAAATTGCACGGTGTCTTCGATGACAGCGTGGGTGCCAACGAGAATATTTATTTCGCCTTTGGCTAAGCGTTCGAGCAGGTTTTGGCGGCGTTTCCCTTTTACGATGCCTGTCAACAATGCTACTTCTATGGGCATATCGTGCAGAAATTCCTTGATGGTGGCAAAATGTTGCTCGGCTAAAAATTTCGGTAGGGGCCATGATGCAGGCCTGAAAACCATTACCAATAGCAATCAACATGGTCATCAAAGCAACCAGTGTTTTACCCGAACCCACATCGCCTTGCAGCAGTCGGTTCATCTGTTTCCCACTATCCATGTCGGCTCTTATCTCGTGCATGACGCGCTTTTGTGCACCCGTTAGGGCAAAGGGCAGGTTGTTTTCGTAGAATTGATGAAACACTTGTCCCACCTGATGGAAGCTGTATCCACTATATTTTTTTGGCGACGGTCGTGTGCATAGCGCAGAATGTTGAGTTGCACATAGAAAAAGCTCTTCAAACTTCAATCGCACTTGTGCGCGCTGCAATTCGTCCAAAGAGTGGGGGTAGTGAATGCCATGAAAGGCCGCTTCGCGCGAAAGAAGATGCAGCGGTTGCGTGATGAATGGCGGCAATGTTTCGGGCAAACTGCCTTGCGGAAGCCTTGCGATGAGCGTCTTGGTGAGCTTCTCTATGGCCCGACTTGTGATGCCTCCGTTCTTCATTCGCTCCGTGGTTATATAATAAGGTTGCATACCCATCTCGTTGAGTTGCAAGGTGGTTGCCTCTTCCATTTCGGGATGTGCAAACTGAAAACGGCCACCATAGACCGACGGTTTGCCGAAAAACAATGTATTCAACGCCTAACTGATAGGTTTTCCTGACATATTGAACGCCACGAAACCACACCAAGTCGACCACACCATGGCCATCGCTGAAATGTGCTACTAAGCGTTTTTTTGCGTGGCGTTGTGGCGAACTCCTCGAAACTAAGTATCTTACCTTTGAGCTGCACAAAAGGCATATTGCCGTTCAACTCGTTGATGGTGTAAACCTTACTTCTATCCACATATTTATAAGGATAGTATTCTAAGAGGTCACCCCACGTATTGATTTGGAGCTCTTTCGCCAAAAATTTCTTTGCGTTTAGGCCCCACTCCGGGCAGATACATGATGTCTTGTTCGAGAATGTCGGGCATGGTTACAGCAGGGTTTCAGCCACTTTTTAAATCAAAGGGGGTCGTAATTTTGATGTTCTCTCGCGTCCCTCTACCAAGGTTATTGGCTCTCCCAAGGCTTCAACCACCGATGCATCGTCGGTGAAATGGTCTTGGAAAGGTTGTTGATAAGCGCGCTGAAGGAGGGCGATGTCAAACACTTGTGGGGTTTGTACCAAGCGATATTGCTCACGTGGTACGTGCCGTGCCTCGCCTTTCTGCCCCACATGGCAGAGCGAGTCGTGGGGTAGGAGTGCCGGAAGTGCAGCTGCATGCTCGCGGGCGGCTGTGAAACAGCGATCAATGAGGTCGGGTGTAACGAACGGGCGCACGCCATCGTGGATGCCCACCACGCCGCTTTCTCCTGGGGGAATAGCTGCTAACCCATGCTTACATGAGTCGAAACGTGTCTGTCCGCCATCGACAATATGATGCGGAATGGTGAAATTGTAATCGTTACACAGTTGTTTCCAATGGTGCTGTTGTGCTTTGGGGAGCACCACAATCAGCTGTAAGTCTGCTGAATAGTTGTAGAACTGCTCCATGGTGCGCATGAGAATCGGCCTTCCTCCGAGCAACAAGAATTGCTTGGGAATATCGGCTCCCATGCGCATGCCTTTTCCACCAGCGACGATAATGATATAATCCATAATAACGTTAGCGGCACCATGTCTTGCAAAAGCTATGCTTTTAGGTGGTAAAAGCATAGCTATTGTGATGCAATTTCCATGCTTTTATCAACCAATGACTATGCTTTTGTGTGACGTGTGCCTTATGCTTTGCTGTTTTATCTTTGTTTGCCTATCCAAAAAGGTTGGGCGTTGGTTTATTTTTTTGGCTTAGCAAGTGGGTATATTGCATGCCATCCTGCAGCTGCTTCACTGCGGACTTGTCAACGAAATAACTTAAAATTTGATAAGCATAGGGTAGGGTTGCTGCTGGACCTTCGCCCGTGATGACATTGCCATCCTCTTGAAACAGTGTGCCGGTGTAGGTGGTTGACGCGTTGAAATAGCGTTCAAACCCAGGGCTGCACGTCGCTTTCTTGCCATCGAGAATACCACATTCGGCTAAAACTGAAGGTGCAGCACAGATGGCTCCGATACGCTTCGCAGCTTGATGCTGGCGTTTGAGCAGTGCTTTCAGGCCTTCGTGCTCTTTTAAATGTGTCGTACCTGGCAGACCACCTGGCAGCAAGAGCATATCGGCATCGTCGAAATGGCCCGCCTCTTCAAAAACGAAGGTCGGCCAAAAATAGTTATGCCATGTGAACCTGTTACTCTAACTGACCAGTGAGACTAACGGTTTTCACCTCTACACCGCCGCGACGCAGGATGTCAACAGCAGCCAATGCTTCTATTTCTTCGAAGCCATCGGCTAAAAACTCATATACTTTTGCCATTATCTTTAATATTTTGTTTATATTTGCAAATATAATAATAAAAAAATTGATTTAGCAAAAGCATTTCTATCCATGCAACGGCAACTAACATTTGCTTTCTTAGGCAATGAATATCGAAGTGAGGCAATTGCCCCCTATCTCGAGCGAGCCATGAGTTTTTTAGCAGCGCACCATGCACAGCTTTTTATTGAGCCTGAGACATTGGAACAGGTCGATTTTGTGCTCTCAATGGGTGGCGATGGCACCTTTCTGCGTGCTGTGAATCGCATTGGTGCACGCGAAATCCCTATTATTGGGGTGAACATGGGGCGTTTAGGTTTCTTGGCAGATGTGCATCCTGAGCAGTTTTTGCAGATGTTGTCAGAGGTGCTTGCAGGACATTACACCCTTGAAAAACCACACTGTGATTCAGCTTCATGCCACCTGTTCGTTGGGTGAGTGGAACCCATTTGCACTGAATGATATTGCCATTTTGAAGCGCGATACGGCTGCAATGATTCGCATTTTGGCACGTGTTGATGGTGCGTTGTTGGGAGAATATCAAGCCGATGGTCTGATTGTCGCAACCCCCACAGGTAGTACGGCCTACAGTTTGTCGAATGGAGGACCCATCATTGTGCCCCCAGAGTGGTAGCCTTTGCTTGACACCTGTGGCACCCCTATAGTCTCAATCTGCGTCCCATCGTCATCAACGATAGCAGTAAGATTGATTTAGAAGTGGAGTCGCGGTCGCATAGTTTCTTAGTAGCCATTGATGGACGCAGCATGAAAAATGGCTGATGGTGTGCAGCTTTCGATAACCAAGGCACAGCATGTGGTGAAGGTGGTGAAGCTGCAAGGGCAAAGTTTCTTTACCACGTTGCGCGAAAAATTGATGTGGGGTGTAGATCAACGATGAAGGCATGCGAATAAAGACATTATTAAAGATTCCTGATTTCAAGTACGATGCACGTACCATTATGAAATGGTTGTGGCATGCTTGGCGCGGCAATCAGTTGCAGGCGGTGCTCAATGCGCTCATTGGTTTGTTGGGAGTTGTAGTGAATTTGGCACAGGTGTGGGCCATCAAACATGCGATTGACGTGGCCTCAGGCACACTTCCTGGCAGCATTTATGGTGCGGTGGGGCTGATGGCAGCCTTGATATTACTCGACTTCTCGCTGAACATTGCTGGCGTATGGGTGCGTAACATTTTGGGCATTCAAGCGCAAAACCGCATGCAGCAACGTATGCTCGACCGGCTGTTGAAAGCTGTTTGGCAGGGTAGGGAGCATCATCACTCTGCCGATGTGCTCAATCGTTTGGAGTTTGATGTGAATAATGTGGTGACTTTCTTAACTGAAGTTATCCCCAATACCTTGTCCGTTCTGGCATTGTTTATCGGTGCTTTTTGTTATCTTTTCTCGATGGATAAGTTGCTCTCCATCATAGTTATTGCCATTTTTCCATTGTTTTTGCTCTTCAGTAAGCTTTATGTTGGACAGATGCGCAGGCTCACCCGACAAGTGAGAGATAGTGATAGTAAGGTACAAAGCGTGCTGCAAGAAACACTGCAACATCGCATGTTGATTAAGACTCTGGAACGCAATCGCACAATGGTTGAACGCTTAGAGGATATACAAAGTGAGCTGCGCCACCACGTTGTGCGGCGAACAAAGTTCAGTGTCTTTAGCAATGTCATCGTGAATTTGGGCTTTGCTGTGGGCTATTTGATAGCTTTTTTGTGGGCAGCTTTGCGCATGTTGGATCACACTTTGACTTTTTGGTGGGATGACAGCTTTCTTGCAATTGGTGAATAAGATTCAAGGACCAGCGCGCAATTTAACGAAGCTTTTTCCTGCATTTGTCAGTGTTTTCACCGCTGCAGAGCGGTTGATGGAACTCGAAGAGGAACCCTTGGAAGAGCAGGGTGCACCTATCTATATGAAAACGCCATGTGGTATTCGGTTGAATGCTATTGGTTATACCTATGCCGATGGTACAGAGAAGGTGATTAATCAACTCTCGTTCGACTTTAAACCCAGCAGTTGTACTGCTATCTTGGGCGAAACGGGAGCAGGAAAGACAACGCTCGTTCGGATGTTGCTGGCGCTCTTGTCGCCACAAGAGGGAAAGGTTGAGATTTATGATGGGCGACATAATGAGATTCTCACACCGCGACACCGCTGCAATTTTGTCTATGTGCCACAAGGTAACACGCTGTTGAGTGGTACGATACGCGAGAATTTGCGTTTGGGTAAACTCGATGCTACCGACGAAGAGATGTATAATGCCTTGCATACCAGTTGTGCTGACTTTGTGAAATCGCTGCCCTTGGGGCTCGATACCCTTTGTTCGGAGCAAGGAGGCGGGCTTAGTGAGGGGCAAGCACAGCGCATAGCCATCGCTCGAAGCCTGCTCAGAGACCGTGCTATCATGCTTTTTGATGAGGCGACGAGTGCATTAGACCCCGTAACAGAAAAGCAGTTGTTGACAAATATCCTCTCTGATCATACCAAGACCATTATCTTTATTACGCATCGTCCTGCAGTGATAGATTATTGTGACGCAACCTTAAAAAAATAAAAAAATATAAGTTTTGAGGTGTAAGAAATTATAGATTGTGCAATATTCTGTTTAACTTTGGAGTCAAACAATCGTATGATACATTTAAAAAACATCCACAAAACCTATCAAGGTGCACAACCTTTACATGTACTGAAAGGCATAAACCTCGACATTGCTGATGGTGAATTCGTTTCTATTATGGGTTCTTCGGGCTCGGGTAAGTCGACTTTACTCAACATTTTAGGTATCCTTGATAACTATGATTGTGGAGAGTATGTGCTCGGTGGCACGCTCATACGCAATCTTTCTGAAACAAAAGCTGCGCATTATCGCAATAAAATGATTGGTTTTATCTTTCAAAGTTTCAACCTTATCGGATTTAAAACGGCTGTGGAAAATGTTGAATTGCCGCTGTTCTATCAAGGGGTGGGGCGGCGAAAGCGCAGGCAGTTGGCGATGGAATATCTTGAAAAGATGGGACTTCTGCCATGGGCTGAACACTATCCTAATGAAATGTCGGGCGGACAACGGCAGCGTGTGGCCATCGCACGGGCCTTGATTACGCAACCGAAGCTCATCCTTGCCGATGAACCTACGGGTGCATTGGACAGCAAAACGTCGGTTGAGGTGATGCAGTTGCTCAAGCAACTCAATGCCGAAGAGCATAAGACGATTGTCGTGGTGACGCATGAAAGTGGCGTAGCCAACGAAACCAACAAGATTATTCACATCAAAGACGGCATCATTGGGCGTATTGAAGAGAACTGCAATCACGATGCTTCCCCCTTTGGTATCAATGGTATGATGAAATGAAAAAGGCTTCAAATCTTGCAATATGCGTTGTCACTATTGGGCAAGGATATTCGTATGAGGCATGATTTATGAAGGCTCATCGGCGCATTTGCCATGTTATTCATGGACATGGGAGTAATAAATAGCAAGTTATGAGAGATATCCTATCCGAAATTTGGTCTACTGCGAAGCGTAATAAGTTGCGCACTGCGCTCACAGGTTTTGCTGTGGCGTGGGGCATTTTCATGCTCATTTTTTTGCTGGGCGCAGGCAATGGACTCATTCATGCCACCGAACAAAACACCAATCAGTTTTTGGCTAACTCGATGGAGGTATCTGGTGGAGAGACTTCTAAAGCCTATAAGGGATTTAAAGAAGGACGTAGTGTGCAATTAAATGATAAGGATTTTGCTCTGACCCAACGTCATTTTGCACAAAACATTGATGAGATGGGAGCACAAGTTTCAGAAGGACCGCTCAATATGGCTTATAAAGATAATAGCACAACCATCACTTTGATGGGCATCTATCCAAGCGAACAGCGTATTAATAAGATTGTTATACGCTATGGAAGGTTCATCAATGCTATTGATAATGCACAACAACGTAAGGTTGTGGTGCTGCCCGATCAATATGCAAAAGAGCTTGTATCGCATAGCATACAGCAGCTTATTGGGCAGACAATTGATGTCGGTGGTTATGCTTTTCAAGTGGTAGGTATTTATAAACAGAATGAAGCGATGAGTGTAGCTCCTATTTATGCTCCCTTCCAAACGGTGCGGGTGATGTATGGTGGAGGGGATAAGATGGGACAAATCAGTTTCTTTCCATGGTTTGGAAACCGAAGAGGCCAATGAAGCTTTTGAAAATCAATTGCGATCGGCCATCAACAACCAGCATGATGCGGCTCCTGATGATGACCGTGCAGTGTGGATTTCAAATCATTTCACAGCGAACATGCAGATGGATACAGGGATGGATATCGTTCGTACAGCACTATGGATTGTGGGATTGTTCACATTGTTGAGCGGCATTGTGGGCGTTTCTAACATCATGCTCATCACCGTAAAGGAACGAACACGTGAGTTTGGCATTCGGAAAGCCATAGGAGCTACTCCCTGGGCTGTGCTGAAACTGATTATCATCGAGAGCGTAATCATCACTACTTTCTTTGGTTACATTGGTATGCTACTCGGCATTGTGGCCAACGAATATATGAATATCATGTATGGTAACAAAGAAGTTGACACAGGATTGTTTCATGCTTCGATGTTTGTTAACCCCACTGTGGGTTTGGGTGTGTGCCTCAAGGCATTGCTTGTGATGGTTGTTGCGGGTACATTAGCTGGGCTAATGCCAGCACGAAAGGCGGCCAAGATTCGCCCTATTGAGGCATTGAGAGCGGAATAAATAGCGCAATGGTTACACCTTTTTATATAAGTAGGGAGGAAAAACGCAATTGTTTGGTCACGCAATTAAAAAAATAAAACGCAGCATGAAATTAGATATAGATACCTATAAAGAGATTTTTACAACCCTCTCACGCAATAAGAGTCGTTCGTTCTTAACGGGCTTTGGCGTGTTTTTGGGGCGTGTTTATGTTGCTCGGTTTGATTGGTGGAGGCAGTGGATTGCAGCAATTGTTATCGCGCAATTTCGAAGGCTTTGCTACCAATTCTGTGATTATTTTTGCACAGAAAACAACGAAACCTTATGCGGGTTTCCGCAAAGGTCGTTCGTGGACGATGAACTATGACGATATTGAACGCCTGAAAGCGCAGGTTAATGGATTAGATATTGTTGCACCAGTGTTGGCAAGGTGGGGGCCGAATGCAACCTATGGTGACAAGAAATATTCATGTAATGTGAAAGGCGTATTGCCCGAATATCAAGGTGTTGAGACGCCTAAACTCAAGTATGGGCGTTACATCAATGCCATGGATATGCAGCAAAAGCGCAAGGTATGTGTCATTGGAAAGCGCGTTTACAAGACGCTTTTCCCTAATGGTGACAATCCTTTAGGGAAACTTATCCGTGTAGATTCTATTTACTATCGCGTGGTGGGCGTCGACTATGCCAGTGGAAATATCAGCATCGATGGAAGTAGTGAAGAGGCCATAGTGCTGCCCATTACACTTATGCGTGAGGCTTATAACTATGGAGATGAGGTGCCTCTCATCTGCGGAACGGCGAAACCGGGAGTGCATGTGAGCGACATCATGCCCAAGATACGGCGTGTCATAGCACAAAATCATCAGCTTGATCCCACTGATGAGAAAGGAATCAGCATCTTTAACACAGAAGTGATGTTTGGAATGGTTGATAATCTTTTTCGCGGTGTAAACTTCTTAATTCTCCTTGTGGGCATTGGAACGATACTCGCAGGTGCCATTGGTGTCTCGAATATTATGATGGTAACGGTGAAAGAACGTACCAACGAGATTGGAATTCGGCGAGCCATTGGAGCCACACCGCGCATTATCCTCGGACAAATTATTACAGAAAGCATCGTCCTTACAATTTCTGCTGGCATGGGTGGACTGCTTTTTGCAGTGGGAATCTTACAGTTAGCCGAGTTAGCTTCGACAACAGACGGCATCGTTACGACGCATTATCAGATAGGCTTTTGGATGGCTTTGGGTGCCGTTGCTTTGCTGAGTACTCTTGGTGTGTTGGCGGGTTTGGCACCAGCCCTGCGTGCTATGGCTATCAAACCTGTCGATGCGATGCGTGAAGAATAATAAAGTTTGACATAAGAAAAGAATAAAACTTTCGATAAACAGCATGAAAAAAGTATCTAAAATCATCGTAGCAAGCCTTGTAGCCTTGCTTTTTTTGTGGGCACATTTGTGTTTCTTTGGGCGAAATCGCGCCCAAAGGAAATGGTGTATGAGGAGTTTACACCACGTGTGTTAGATTTGAAAAAAGACAACAGTTATTACAGGTAAAATTGAGCCACGTACGGAGATTAACGTAAAACCGCAGATGAGTGGCATCATCTCTGAGGTGTTGAAAGTGGCTGGACAGACCGTAACTGCAGGCGAAGTGATTGCTAAAAATCAAGGTTATTCCCGATATGGGACAGCTCAGTTCTGCACAGGCACGAGTGCGATTAGCCAATATCAATGTGCAGCAAGCAAAGGTTGATTATCTGCGCAATAAGACACTTTTTTTGACAAGGGTCTTATTGCAGCTGAAGAGTTTGAGAAAACAAAAACAGGCCTACAAACAGAATCAAGAAGAGGTGAAGTCGGCAGTAGAGTCGCTCGAAGTAGTGCGTGATGGTGTTTCGAAGAGTAATGCTAAGTCGAGTTCTACGTTAATACGTTCGACTATTAGCGGACTGATTCTCGATATTCCTGTGAAGGTGGGAAACACCGTTATTTTGAGTAATACCTTCAATGATGGTACAACTATCGCTACGGTTGCAGATATGAGCAATCTCATTTTCCGTGGAAATATCGACGAAACCGAAGTAGGGCGTTTGGTAGTAGGCATGCCGATGAAAATTACAATTGGCGCGTTGCAGGACGAAATGTTAGAGGCACGTTTGGAATATATCTCGCCAAAGGCAATCGATAATAATGGTGCTAATCAGTTTGAGATTAAGGCTGCTGTGACAACATTAGGCAAATCACAGATACGATCAGGCTATAGTGCTAACGCAGAAATCATTTTAGCTGCTGCCAATCATGTGCTAACGATTCCTGAAAGCGCAGTAGAGTTTGAAGGAAATAACACATACGTGTATGTAGTGCAAGGTTCAGGAAAGACGAAGACCTATGTGCGACGCAAGATCGTCACGGGGCTAAGTGATGGCATCAATATCGAAGTGAAGCAGGGATTGACGGCAAAAGACCATGTTCGTGGAGCACAGAAGATGGATGATGCGGCGAAATCGACCGATTGATAGTTGTCATAATAGCTACCAGATGGTTTGCTATAAATGGCTCTTAAAGATTGATAATTACACTCTTACAAGGCGGATACCCTCATAAGAGTGCATGGAGTGAGTCATAGATGGGACTCACTCTATACTAAAAAGGTATCTTTTTAGTGTGTATTATGCAGCATTATTGATGCAAAACAAGCATACTTTGTGCATCAATTAATACGTGATTACCTTCCAGGGTTCCTAAACCTGTTTCATTGATTTCTCCATCACAGGCTGCAATCGTATAACGACCTTGGGGAATATGGACTTCACGTGCCTCGTTATTGGCATTGAATATCACAATGATATTCTTCCAAGTGTCACCGCCCGCATGGCCTGATAGCATGAATCCAACAAGGTTAGGCTGTGTCGGTAGGAATGATAAATGCTGGCGTATCAAGTCGGCATTGCCCAAACGAAAGGCAGGATGGTGGTGACGTAGAGCGATGAGCCGCTGATAATAATTGAATACTTGTGGATAGCGCTGCAGGTTTTGCCAAGGTAGTGCATTGATTTCAATGGGCGAATTATAGCTGTTATGCACACCTTGCTTGTCGCGCAGCATCTCTTCACCACTTAATATGAAAGGTATTCCCTGTGAAAGCATCACGACACTTTGCGCCAAGCAATCGAGGCGCACGAGCATTTCGGGTGTAAGATTGGATACGGATGCGCGCAGACGGTCGACTAAGCACATGTCATCATGGCAGCTTACATAGCTGATGAACTGCATAGGATTGTTGTTCCATGGCAGATAATCACCTCCCACCTGTTGCATATTGACCTGCGGATGAGCTATGCCGCCCACAATACCAAACTTGATACGCTCTTCTGCACCAGGTAATCCTGCGAGGAAAGCCCCTTGCTTGTCGTCATAGAATGGGCCACGTAATCCGTCGCGTAGCTCATCACTGAATGCAGCTATGCCTGGCATTTGCTTCATGTGAGCCTTGATTGCGAGTAGATGAGAAGGATAAGCACATTGTCCTGCGCTCCATCCTTCACCATAGATGAAAATAGTTGGGTCGATTTTATCTAAAGCTGCACGTATCTTGTTCATGGTAGTGATGTCGTGTACGCCCATTAAATCAAAGCGAAAACCATCAATATGATATTCTTTTACCCAATAGTTTACACTTTCAATTATGAATGCTTGCATCAAAGATTTCTCTGAAGCTGTTTCGTTGCCACATCCAGAACCATTAGAATAGGTGCCATCAGCATGTTTGCGATAATAATAATCAGGATAAGTGCGCTGGAAGTTGCTGTGCTCAATATCAGCAGTATGATTATAAACCACATCCAGGATGACACGGATACCGGCACGATGCAACGCTTGCACCATTTGTTTGAATTCCTTGATGCGCGTAGCAGGGTCATAAGCATTGGTGGCATAACTCCCTTCAGGAACATTGTAATTCTGTGGGATCGTAGCCCCAGTTGTATGCCGGAAGATGAGGTTTCGTCTCATCGATAGAGGAGAAATCAAAGCTCGGAAGCAAATGCACTGCTGTCACCCCGAGCTGCTTGAGATGGGCAAGGGCTGCGGTGTCTGCAACACCAAGGAACTTATCGGGATAACGATTGTGGGGCATATTATGGGTGAAGTCGCGTACATGCAGTTCATAAATCACTGATCCGCAGTTGAGGTGAGTGCTGGTCGGCTATCGTTCTCCCATCCATCAGGATTGGTAGTTGTCATGTCGATGATGGCAGCACGCTTACCATTCACGCCAACAGCCTTAGCAAATACGCCAGGTGTCTCTCCACGTCCAATATCAAAGGTATAGAACTTCCCTTGCAAATTGCGTGAAAGTGTCAGTCTCCACAAATTTTTCCCTACCGCCTTCATTTTGAATTGTTGTAGAGGCTTCCCTCCTTCGCCTGCAGCATAGAGCCGTAGTGTTGGTTGCTGTGGTGCATGTAATGTGAAGGTGCTTTGATGAGGTTGGTAAATAAGCTCATCAAAGAAGTGCTGTGCTTGTGCTGTTTGTAAGATGATGGTGGTTAGTAAGACCACCAAAAAGCGTTTGATATGCATTGTCTGAAGTAGGAATAAAATGGTGTTGTTGTATTCAAAATAATCTGTTATGCGTATGAAGTGCTTTTGAAAGGTGCTTTTTTGCGCATGTTTGAGATGGAGAATGCTAATCAGTATGATGACATTTAATAGCGTCCAGATTGTAAAATGAGTTCTGAAATATTTTCTTTGAAGTCGTCGTTATGTAGTAGATCTTCAAGGTTTACGTGCATACGATATCGCCAGTAATGCTGAGGATTGGATGGAATATTAATGCGTTCGGTAGCACTATCGGGTAAGCGGAGTTTCTCATCGATAGCCATCCAGTCTTGTATGGATAGCACACATAGCATACTTGAACTATCCAATTGGTGTGAGAGGATATCACGTGCTAACCAACCAGGTAGTGGATGGGGTGCTGCTCCACCGCGATAAAGCATGGCATTATAATAGCATTGCGCACGTGTAGTATCTTCATCCCACCACTGTCTCAACGTAGGCATGTCGTGGGTTGATGGTGTACAAACCGACCGATAGGGGACATTGTGCAAGTTGGTGAACTGAGTGTTGGTTGCTTTTGGCATGCTTTGTACTTCTAAGCTTAAGATACGCAATTGCTGCATTACCCAAGATACGCAGGTTGGAACCATTCCTAAGTCTTCAGCACAGACGAGCATATGGGTCGCCTCAATGAGCTTTGGTAGCTTTTTCATAGCTTCACGGTACCAGAATTGATTGTTGCGTTGATAAAAGTAATCGTTATACAATCGGTTGAAGCAGTTTTTATGGTGCTCGGAAAGAGCCTCATAAGTGAGGGTTGTATGTGCAATGATGCGTGGATGGAATAGTTTGTTGTCTTGCTTATCGTTTAGGAAAAGCACATTGTTGAGCAGTGTGTAAAGGCCATTGCGCAGCATGTGATCTTGTGAAGTATGCTTGTTAGCAAAAGCTGTTGCTACTTTCTGCTGTGTATCGAACTGTGGCTTTAATGTATAAATATCGTCATGTAGATGCACCAAATAGTGCTCTTTGACGTAGGAAGCTTGTGCATGGAACACACGCTCTATCATCTGGTTGTTAATGAAAGGGCGCGTAAATTGCTGCTCAGAGAAAGTTATACCATAGGATTCAATCTCTTGTTGGGTGAGTCCTAATGCGGGTGAGAATTGCCCAAGAAGGCCTTGCGTCGCAGAAACAGGGATTTCCCATATGCGAAAAAAGCCTAAGACATGGTCGATACGATAAGCATCAAAGTAGCAACTCATGTGTTTTAATCGTTTTTATCCACCATGTGTACCCATCCTGTTGCAGCTGTTTCCAATTATAGGTAGGGAATCCCCAGTTCTGTCCTTCGATAGCAAAATCATCTGGTGGTGCACCTGCTTGTCCATCTAAGTTGAAGAAATGGGGTGTAGTCCATACGTCACAGCCTAATCGATTGACGCCTATGGGGATATCACCTTTGAGCACAATGCCGTGTTTGCGTGCTGTAATATGTGCTGCTTCCATCTGTCGGTGTAAGATATATTGCACATAATAGAAGAAGGCAACATGTTGATATTCCTTTGTTCCAGGCGTGCTCAATGGTAATCTGTCTACCTCATTCCACTGTGAATGTCCTTTCCATTGCATAAAATTGGCTGTACCCAGTTTGTCGCGCAAGTAAGAATAATAGGCATAAGGCACGAGCCATTCTTGCGATGCTTGGAAAAATGTTTTGAAGTCATCACTCTTCAGAGTAGCCTCTCCTTCCTGTTGATAGATTGCTTTAAGATAAGTTATCTTGGCTTCATTCACACGTTCATAATCAATCTCAGGAAGGGCGTTAAGTGTTTTTTGTAATTGAGCAAAGTGTTTGTGTTGCTGTATATCGTTTAATGGTGGCAGGGCATTGAGATTAACATATTGCGGATGGAGTGCGAAAACACTGATACAGCTATAAGGATAGGAGTCATGCCATGAATGTGTGGTGGTGGTATCGTTGATGGGTAGCAGTTGAATAACACGCTGATGCGTAGTAGAGGCCCATTCAATAAGCAGTTTTAAATCGCCAAAATCGCCCACCCCGAAGCTTTGTTTGGTGCGCAATGAAAATAATGGTACGAGCGTTCCTGCCACACGACGGTCGTCTATGGCAAAAAAGGCTTGCGAAAGGTCATATACCAAGACCTCTCCTTTCTTCATCTTCGGTAGGTGAAGTGTGCGATTGGAGCCTGTTTCCCAAAGCAATTCCCGTGGATTATTTTGCTGTACGGCAATAAACTTGAAAGCGAGCTGGTCGGTATCCAGCATATCTGCATTTAAATCTACGACCCATTCGTTGCGTTGATGCTCATACATAGGCAATGCTTTGAAAGCATCCCATGCACCTAACACTTTGGATTCACCTGTTAAACAGAGGCGCTCATTGCTGCGTAGTTGTGGTGCACGCACTATCAATCGCACCGTCTTTTCAAATGGAAGGGCTGGCAAAGGGGTGAGGTGACGGGGCTCAAAGCAAGAAGTGAAAGCTGCACTATAAAGGTAGGTATCTTCGGGTATCACTGCCCATTGGTTGTAAATGGCATAGCTGTCGCCTTTGATAGCTGTCAAATCTAAACGATGTGGTAGGGTCTTCCATTCTGTTGGTGGCATCTCTCCTCCGTCATCCACACTATAATAATAAGTGAGATGTGTACCCCATGTGAATGAGGTGTCATCACATTCATACCACCAATCTTTTCCATTATGTGAGGACATCCTATACACCCGATCCCTTGTTTCATCATTATCGGTTTGCACTGTAAGATGAATTAATAGCTCCTCACCGATAGTTGTTACATAGTTGACATTGAAAAATAGTCGCATAAAAAGGGTCTGTTATTGTTTGTAAAAATAATAAAGTATGAAAGGATATCCGTAGGGCGGCTTTTAAAAATTTTTAAACTTAATTCGATTTGGAATAGGAATGCAATATGCATCTCGTACCATAGTGATCACTGCATGATAACAGTTCCGTCTGGATTCACTTTCATATGTTTTGGCTTCTGTACGGGCTGTTGTGGTGCTTTTGGGGACTTTGTATGCAAAGAGCCATGCTTGTTGACAGTCTTTTTCTTTCCTTTAGTGGGATTTTGAGATGCATATAAAGCCGAGTAGGGTATAAACTTCTCATCGATAGTCGTTTGGGCTTCTGAAGAATCATCGGTAGGATCTAATTGACGCAAGGCTGTATAATAAATACCATCTACGGCGTAAGTGGTGTCTGCAATACATTGTCCATTGGCATAACGTCCACTATAGGAAAGTTTACCTTTTCCATTATAAGTGTATTGCATGCCATCCCGCTGTCCATGTCGATAGCATTCGCGCTTATAGAGATATGGTGTACCCTTTGCATTGCACTTATCATAGTAGGTAAGCTGTTGTCCATGTAACACTCCTGCAGTATAAAATCCATGGAAAAAAGGTTTCCCACTTTCAAAATAGCTAATCATCTCTCCCTCTAATTGACCATTCTTGTAGTGCGTAATTTCGTATGTACGCCCCGTTTTGTAATAGCGTCGCCATTCACCCACCTTACAATCATCGATAGTATCAATGAACCCTTCTTCTCGAAGCTGCCCATTCGCATAATAATCGGTATAGCGTTTTTGGGCTTGTGCCTTAGTTATTCCGCTGAAACATAGGCCGCATAGTAATGCTATGCTATGTAGCATTGTGCAAACTTTTCTTGTGGTGTGCTTCATTCTTCTGCGTCAGTCAATGTGTAATTTGTGCGCAATCCCTCTCTCATCGTTACAGTGCCTTCGTAAATATCCAAGCGCACAAAACGTGATTCTGCATCACTATCCTTCTCCCAATTATATTGTGATAGCCATAATGCTTTTGCCATCGTAAACAGCATATGCGCTCACTTGGCAATGTGGGATGGCCTTTGTCCAAATAATTCCACCCAAATTATCGCGCAATTGAAATACTACGTTAGCATTTTCGCCCATGATAGGATTGTATTTTAAGAGTAGGAAATGCGAATTGTAGTACATGATTATGGCATTAAAGCCTATAAACCAGTTACCAATGGGCTGCGGATTATGGATGCGATTGCCTGGACGCGATTTATAAAATCCATCAAATACCCAGAAATCATAGAACTCGTTGGGGTCGCCAGGAAAGTAAGTTATAGGCACTCGCCATAGTCTTAGGTTACCATTCCCCCACCTGTCCGCCCTCATTTTTCCTTATGCTCTAACATGAATAGCACTTGCTTTTCCTTCTTACCTTCTAATTCGTTTTCGTTTAAACGTTGTGCATAAGTGAAAGCTTCTTCAGTGTATAAACGATTGGATTGTGGGAAGTAGTAGTACTTCTCTGAAAGATTATTTACAATCAAAAGGCCTTTACCTTCATTATAATTCAAGGGACTTATTCTTGCAATACCAGTCGTTAGTGCTTTTTTCTCTTGTATTAACGTCAGTGTAAGGTCGTTGAGAAGCAGTTTATCCGTATTTACTTCGTAGAGCCATTGGTTATCAAAAGTGATGAGATAACGGTTGGGCGAAGAGAGTTGTAACATCGATGACGATGGAGATGAGAATATTTCTCTCTTGTTTGCATCTTTGCGTGTCGCTAATTGATGTTCGACAAGGACTTTACCTGTTTCACAATCTTTAAACCCATAGTATATACCTTCTTTTGCATCGCGTTCTTCTTCGTCATAACCTTCATTGTAACTTCGATTTACAATATAAAAACATGTGGCTTTGTTTTTACATAAGATAATCGTGTTGAACAAGATATTATCGTCGACCTCTATTGCCGTTTTGTTTGCAACTTTTGGTATGTGTCTGCTTTCAAAGATGGGCATGACTATAATTAAGAAGAGGACAACGAGGGGAATGCCCACAATCAGTGCCACCTTCTTCAATACATCTGGGCGCAGGCTATCAAAAGATGTCGACCGTGGGGCATCAAAGTGGTGATTAATGTGGATGGTAATATCGTCGTCATCTAAGAAAAACTCGGTGCCACAGCTACGGCATCGGAAACGCTTGTCACCGAGGTCGTCATGTTTCTCGCTACCACATTGTGGGCATTTGATGGGTTTTATCTCTGTAGACATAGCATTCCTATCGTCCTTTTGTGTTGGTTAGAGCCAGAAATAGTACGATTGCTTGGCCGCACGTGAGTACTAAAGTCATGATGAGCCACCAGTTATTGGCCCAAGTTTGTGGCGCAAAAGAGACCCGTGAGAAATTCTAAACAGCATACACCTGCAAATAACATTCCTAATGATAAACGATGGGTTGAGGCCATAGGGGCGCGTAAATGATGCTAATAAGAGCAGCGTGTTGAGCACGATTGCCATACTTGTGAAAAAGCAAGTGCAACCCAGCGTAGCTTGAAATGACTAAGCCAAGTAGTAAATTGGTGAGTAGCACGATGCCCGAAATAATCAGAATGCGTTTCATATTTGTGACAAAATTTCTTGTTTCTTTTGATTGTATTCTTCGTCGTTAATCAGTCCATCGGCATGCCATTGCTTCAATTTTTTGCAAGCGCATCCCCTGCATCACCTTCCTGAATGGGTGCAGCATCTTTCTTCTCTCGTATGTCAGAAAATACATCTTTACCCAATTGTGCTCCTGCACTCAGCTGTAATCCTGCACCAGCTAATCCGCCTTCATTGCTGGCAGCATCGCGTAAAGCAGCTAATTTTTGCACGCCCACGTAATCTAAATCAACCTCCTGTGCAGCCTGTTTCTCGGCAGTCATATTGGCAATTTTTATTGATTCGTGTTAGTGTTTCGTTGTCGAATGTGGTGGCATCTATGCGAAAATCGGTAAGCGTTAGGCCTAACCGCATGAGCTCTTCGGCGGTACGTTCTTTCAATACGAAAGAAATCTCAAGCAAATGGCTGTCAATCTCGGTATAGGAGAAGGCTTTAGCTGCGAGATAAGAGGTAAGGGGTGCCACGATTCTTGATGATACTAAGCGTTGCACATCTTGTGCAGTGTAATCGCTCACGGTGCCCAATAGTGTGCTAAACATGGTTGCTGCATCAGCAATCTGGACAGAAAAATTACCACAAGCCCCCAGGGCTATGGGGAAATGATAATGAGGTTCTTCGTATTTCACGGGCGAGGCAGTGCCCCATAGCACATTCACGAGCTCTGCCGTTCGAAAGAAATAAAACCTCATTTTGTGTTCACTCTCTGCCTGTTGTGCCACATTGAGCAGTGTTGTAATAAAAGGATGATTGTCTGTTTGCAATGGATAGATACCCGGCATCGTTAGCGTATCCATTACTTTGCCATCGTAAACAATCAAGCATCCTTGCCCAGGTGCGACAATTAATTTACTTGCATTTTTAATTTCATTTGTGGGAGTGTCCAACTGATGGAACAAAATGTTCATATTCTGTTCTTTCCATTCAATCACCAGTCGAAGCTGTTTTCTAAACAAATTTCTGATGTTCATAGCTGTCTTGTTGGTTTTTTGTCGCTCCTTCACGTCAGCGATATGGCTACAAAGGTATATATTTATTTGAAGAAAGCAAGCAAATGTGTGCACTTTCTCTTCGGTGTTGTCTCCTATGTTTATAGCATAATCAACGTATATACTGCGACACGTTGGCACCATGCTATTTTGTTTGGTGGGCTATAGGACGTAAAAAAAGTGGCCTGTCCACTTGGTACAGGTCACTTCTTACGCTTATTATCTTTTGTGGTCACGCTATGGCAGGCGTGATACATGATAATGACAATGTTTAATCCTTAATATACTCAATGCTCATAGGGTTTCCTGTTGTTTTAATAACTGGTCCCCATGTACGTTTTGTCTTTGTGTTGTAGTAATAAAGTCCTGTGGCTTCGTCACTTGAGCAACCGAAAATGATGATGTCGTTATAGCGAGTGACAGCCAAACCATGAGGAACCGACACAGGGATACCTGGGATTGCGCTGATCTTTTTGTGATAAAGGTCGACAGCTACGGCTACAGAAGTCTTTGCTGAATAAGGGTTTGCTGTTACCGATGGATCTAAGGTGTTGCTGGCTACATGGCCATAAGCCATGCCATTACCAGCATATTCGAGGCTCGCAACATAGTCGCCCTTGATGTTGAGGCCTTCGATATTGGTCTGGTCAAGGCGTATGCTGTAGGTGGGATCGATGTCGGTTTCCCCCTTTTTGATACGTGCAAACCCACCATGGAAGCCTGGTACTAAGCCAAATGAACCAATGCAAGCGAAATAGATGTCGCCTTTCTCATCCATGAAGAGTGTTCCACTGTCGATGGGGCGTGTGGGGAACGCCAAACCGAGTGATTCATTTTTGATGTGTTTCTCAATGCGATTGGTCTGGGCATCGACCACAGCAAACTCAAGACTATTCTTTACGGGCATCCACTGTGCATTGAATTGTGAGAGCGCGATGAATACTTTGCCATCGCGCACAATCATGCACGAGGGACCTACGCGTACTCCTGCACCCGATAGGCTGTTTAAATCGATTTCCCCTGTCTGGCGCATTTGTTTAAAAATCAAATACAAGTACCTTACCTAAGTTCTGACATGAAACATAGGCTATGTGGTCGTTGACTTCAACAACCTGCGAGGCTGCAGCACCAGCAGGTAGCATTAGTTCGCCTTGTTTAGAGAGTTGGTGGTTGTCTTCAACGGCATAGCGTTGCAAAGCCGCACGTGACTCTCCCATGTAGTCGGGGAAGATATAAACGTTTTTGCCTTGCACGGTGAAAGGATTACCGAAGCCAGCAGGCAGCGCATGGGTGTTTCCGAGCGTAACTGCAGCCGTGTCGGTGAGGGTTTGTACATAGCATGCCCCCGACATGCCATTGGGATTGAGCACTGTTGTGGCCAGTACCAGTGTGCCATTTAAATGGTTGGTTAGCACAGGAGGAGTGGAATTGTCGTTCTTTTCGCATGCCACGAGAGCGAAGACGAGTGCCAAAGCACTAAATAAAAAAATGTTTCTTCATATATTGAATAGAATAAAAAAATAAAATCATCAGAGTGGAGGGCGTTTCGTTAACGCAATAAATAGCGCACCTTTAACGCCACATAGCGTCCAGGAAGAGGGCGATTGAGCTCACTCACCATCTCGCGATTCAACGCATTTTTTTCATTTTGAGTGTGAAGGTGAGGCGTTGGTTCATGATGCTATGTTCTACGCCAACATCGAAGGTGATGGACGTGGGAATCTTGCGATTTTGAAACACAGTCATCTCAAAATCATAGAAGTATTGATGAATATAGGAAGCATCAACGAGAAAGCGCGTGTTGGAGTGTTTACCAAGGAGTCCTGCCTTGTGACATTCGAAGCCCGCATTCGCCAACAGATAGGGAATGTTAGGGATGCGTTTGTGATAGGTAGGGTTGGGTGCTGTGGAACCAATGAGGAAGGGTTGTGTGTCACGAAGGTTTTGATAACTGGCGTTGGCATAGGCGTAGAGCCAAGAAAGTATGTCGCATTTCATTTCACCTTCGATGCCATAAGTGGTTGTTTCGCCGACATTGGTGTATTGTGCCAGGGTAGGGAGCATGGAAGGTGTATAGCGTATCATGTCGGTGAGATGTGAATAAAATCCGTCAACTTCTACCTCGAGGAAATCACTTTCACGCAGTGTTTTGCGATAATGCAGACCAAGATTGCCGCCCACCACATGTTCAGGCTTTAAAGTGGGTGAGGGCATGATAGAATAGCCATTGCCTATCAGCTCTTCATTGGAAGGAATGCGCATCTCACTGCTCCACGAAGCCTTGACCATTAATTGTGGTGTGAGGCGATAACGCATCGATTCATTCCAACCAAAAGCCTGCTTGCTCACCCGCACTTTTTCAGGGGTAGACACATACATCGAAGGCAGTTGCTCGGTAGTGGAATGATAGTGGTAATTCCTTAAGGTGAAAGCACTTTGGAAACGGTCATTAAAAAGCACCAAATCATAAGACAATCCCATAGTAATATTGTTCATATAGCTATCGAATTGTGTCCTAAAACCATAGGCTTTATCCATCAGTTCATCTTTAGGGTGAAGTTTTGTAGCATTCTCATAGATATTGAGGTTTACTGAATGGTGAGCATTGATGGTGTAGTTGAGGTTGAGTTTTGCCGTCCAATCGTAACTTTTGTTGTGTCCGTCATAGGGATGCATGCCTGTTTCCCCACCCAAAGGAGATAGTGACGGGCGGCTGTTTCCAAACCAGTCATAGACAAGTTTGGCCTGATCGTTCACGCCATAGCTGCCGAGGTTGAAGGCTGCATCGAAGTCAAAAGCCAGACCATCAATGAAGAATTGTTCGCGTTTGGCTTTTAGGATGGTCGTCAATGATTGTGAATGGCTGAAGGCTTCGCGCACATCTAAGTCTATTCCTTGAAGTTCTTGGTGTGTGTTAGAATAAGTAAATTCGGCTTCAAGCTCGTCAAACCACCATTTTGTGGCTTTAATAGAACCGCCCAGCACGGCTTTTTTGTAAGCATCGTGGTTGCGTCGCACACGCAAATCGCCCAAATTATGGAGTGTCATGCGGTAGTTGTTGGCCGAGTAAGTGAGGAACCCGCCAATGCCAAATTGTAGCCCAGATGGTGCATGTGTGCGCTTAAAGACAGTGCTAAGATTGTGGGTGTTGAATGAACCGATTTCGTAGGAGACATCGAAATAGATGGGCGGATATTCCTTGGTTACCACATTCACGGCACCTCCCAACGCACTTCCGCCGAATTTATAGGGGACTATGCCTTTGTAAAACCTCAATGCGTTCTATCATGTCAATAGGAATATCGTTGAGTGTGATGAAGTTGCTGATTTGTCCTAAGGCTGTCTCATCGATGAAAAAGGCCCTAAGCGTTTGCCCTCTAATCCTCGAACAGAGAGCCTTGATGCGCTACCCACACCACCAGTGTTGCGGATGGTTACCCCTGCCACGCGTGCCAATACATCATTCATAGAAGAGGCGGTGCCTTGTAGCTCTTTGGCTGTCATCACTGAAACGGGCATGCCACTCTCACGCAATTTCCGAGCCTCATTACGTCCCGTGATAACAACCTCTTGCAATTGAACGGTTCCATTGGTAAGTTGTTTTTTTGTTTGTTCAGAGAGTCATTGGCTGCAGTCGGAGCTACAGCTTGTGGTGTTTGTGCGACCATCGCCAGTGATGCCAGAAGCGAAAGCGTGAGTAGAGCAGGTTTACGTTGTAACATATTTGAATTCTCGATAGGTGATAATACTGTTGCAAAAGTAGGTAAAGAACAGCTGGCATGCAATACCTAAAAATAGGTAAAGTGCGGGATTTTAGGGATATGTAGCGAGGGTGGCTTGAACATGTTTTAAAAAGGGGAAGACAAAAATGTGGCTTAGGATTGTGCTGGTTTTAGCATTAACCTCCTATGTTTAAAACTTTTTTTATTATCTTTGTCCGCAATATTTCATCATAAAAAGCATTTAGGATAATGATAGACAAGATTTGGAATGGCGCGGCTTCTTATCGCAAACGTTTAGTTTATGTGTTGTTTGGATGGTTGCTGGCACTACCTATGCATGGGCAGATGCTCTTCTCAGAGAACCTCACGATGAATATTGACAGCACCAAAACTATTCAAGGCTCGTTGCAGCCTGTGCTGGATTTTAAGACGGAGAAGGAGAATGTGTTGACCTTAAAGAATACAGCTAATCTCAACTTGCTGTTGAATCATAGTCGGGTGATTAACTTTATCAACAAGTTAGAGTTCTCTACCTATGGCAAGAAGGTGACGGTGAGTGGAGGTTACGTGCACGCAGAATATCGATACTTGTTGAGCCATGCCTTTGAAGTTTATCCTTGTGTTGAGTCGCAATGGGCTGGTAGCCGTGGCATGACGTTCAAGATTTCGACAGGGCTACAGTCTCGCTATCGTTTAATCAATACCGATCATTGTCTGATGTTTGCTGCAATAGGTGTCTTTTATGAGTTTGAGAAATGGCAATATCCTGATCCTCCAGTAGGAGTTGACGACAATGCCTATAGCCGTAGTGTGAAAAGTCATCTGTCGTTGAGCTTTAAACATTGGATAGGAGAGCATTGGGAACTCACAACGACAGCAATCCATCAAGGCAAGCCCGATAGTTATTTAAAGGCGGCGCGCTTTGGTGGTGCCGTTGATGTGACTTATCATGCCACGCCCACGATAGGCATTCGGGGCACTTATCGTCTTATTTATGACACGCGACCTATTGTGCCTATGCGCAAAAAAACTATACTACGATTGAAGCGGGCTTAGATATAGCTTTCTGAGGTGATGCATGAAAAACGAGTGCTCCACCAATGGGAAATCCATGGTGGAGCACTCGTCTTTTTGATGTGTTGCACGCAGTACAAGGCCTGCGCAAGGCTTACAACCCACTATACTGCGTCGTAGCCTTTTTGTGCTGTTGTGCTCGAGCAAGTCTTTAAGATTTTTGCTCACGGAAGCCATGTTCCTTCTGCTCTTCGTAGAGAAGTTCAGCCTCTTCTTTTTCAGCTTCCGAATGTTCAAAGTGGATGGTCTTTGCTTTCAGCTCGGCTATTCCCCATCCCATCAGCGCTATGACGATGAGCGCTATGAAAAATATATAATCCAGTCATCATTGAATAATGTTTTGAAGTTTTTATTCTTTATTGGCACGTTTACGCTCGGTGTGGTCGAGGATAATCTTGCGCATGCGCATACTCTTGGGCGTCACTTCTACGTATTCGTCGCCTTTGATGTATTCCAAGCACTCTTCAAGGCTCATCACGGTCTTGGGAATGACACGCGCTTTATCGTCCGAACCACTGGCACGCACATTGGTAAGCTGTTTGGCTTTCGTGACGTTGATGACGAGGTCGTTGTCGTGTACGTGCTCGCCGACCACTTGTCCAGCATAAACTTCCTCACCTGGGTCGATGAAGAATTTCCCGCGGTCTTGCAGTTTGTCGAGCGAATAGGCGTAGGCTGTGCCCGTTTCCATGACAATCATCGAGCCATTCAGGCGGCGTGTAATCTCGCCTTTGAAGGGTTGATACTCTTTATAGCGGTGAGCCATGATGGCTTCGCCTTGCGATGCCGTGAGCACATTGGTGCGCAGGCCGATGATGCCGCGTGAAGGAATCTCGAAGGTGATGTTGACACGGTCGCCTTCAGTGTCCATGCCGGTGAGTTCGCCTTTGCGACGTGTCACCATATCAACCATCTTGCTGGAGTAGTCTTGTGGCACATTGATAGAGAGCTCCTCAATAGGCTCGCATTTCACGCCATCGATTTCCTTGAAAATCACCTGTGGTTGTCCCACTTGCAGCTCATATCCCTCGCGGCGCATGGTCTCAACAAGCACCGAAAGGTGGAGCACACCGCGGCCGCTGACAATCCATTTATCGGTCGTGTCTTCGAATGGGCGCACACGAAGAGCCAGGTTCTTCTCTAACTCTTTATTGAGTCGGTCGTTGATGTGGCGAGAGGTGCAGAACTTTCCTTCGCGACCAAAGAAAGGCGAATCGTTGATGGTGAAGAGCATGCTCATCGTAGGTTCATCGACAGCAATGGGAGGTAATGCCTCGGGATTTTTCCCAATCGGCAATGGTGTCGCCGATTTCGAAGCGTTCCAAACCTACAACCGCGCAGATGTCACCGCTGCTTACGCTCTCGGCAGGCGTGCTCCCCCATGCCTTCGAAGGTGCGCAGTTCTTTAATCTTTGTCTTCTCTGTGTGCCGTCGCGGTGGCAAATGGTGATGTTCTGCCCGCTCTTGAGTGTGCCGCGATGCACGCGACCAACGGCGATACGCCCCGTGTAGTTCGAATAGTCGAGCGATGTAATCAGCATCTGTGGTGTGCCGTCGATATGTTTGGGCGCAGGAATAACCTCCACAATCTTGTCCAACAGGTAATCGATGTTGTCGGTAGGTTGCTTCCAATCGGCAGCCATCCAACCATTTTTGGCCGAGCCATAAACCACCTGAAAGTCTAATTGCTCTTCGGTGGCATTAAGGTCGCACATCAAATCGAACACCATCTCATAAACTTCCTCGGGTCGGCAGTTGGGCTTATCCACCTTGTTGACGACAACAATGGGTTTCAAGCCCAATTGCAACGCCTTTTGTAGCACGAAACGTGTTTGTGGCATGGGGCCTTCGAAGGCATCGACGAGCAACAAACAGCCATCGGCCATGTTCAACACACGTTCCACTTCGCCGCCAAAGTCCGAGTGCCCCGGCGTGTCCAAGATGTTAATTTTCGTGCCTTTCCAGCTTATCGACACATTTTTTTCGAGAGAATGGTGATGCCACGTTCGCGCTCCAAATCGTTGGCGTCGAGCACTTCGCCACTGTTATCCTGACCCTCACGAAACAACTTTCCGGCCAGCATCATCTTGTCCACCAGCGTTGTTTTTCCGTGATCGACGTGTGCAATCACCGCAATATTCCTAATGTCCTGCATGTTCTTTCCTTAATTATCCTATGTTAAATGTGCTGCAAAAGTACAAAAAATAACTGAAGTAGGCACGGCTTTGCAACGAGATAATCAAGATTTTAGTGATATTTGCCGCGCCAAGCAAGGCCATGTTAAAATGGCGAGCTATGAAAGCTGTGGATTGTTAGGCGCGCCATGTTGCCCACCACACCTTGTTGCATGCCGTCGGCAAAGGCTTCGCCGATGGACAAATGCGCAGGATGGTTGGCGGCGAGGTATTCGCCGACGGGCTAAACCGAGGAAGGTTGCGTGGCTGAGGGGTTTGATAGAGGCTGGTAGGGGCGGTGCCTGTGTGCCCGCCCGTGTCGCCCTGCAAGGGCGCATCCATCGGTAACGGATGTGCATCATGCGTAATCTACAAACATTTCTACGCATGGAAACGGCTCCTTTATGGGTGGGGGATATGCTCTTTGCAGATGGAAACGTCTCCTTTGCGCATGGGAACGTGCTCTTTACGCATGGAAACGTCGCTGCGTGGACGTTCGGGCGGGCACACAGGCGCCGCCCCTACCATTTCTCATGTGGTTCCGTGTCACAAAAATTGCCGAAGAATAGTTTGCCGCGTCACAAACATAAGTGTATAGTCGTGGCGAGGTGCTCGCCGCTGCACAAAAAAAGAGTTTATAGTCGCAGCGAATAGTTTGCCGCTGCATTAAACCAAGAAGAGGTTGCTGGCGAGGTGCTTGCTGATGGAGAAAGGGTGTTTTACTGCCTTTTTGAAAGGAGTTTTCTGCAAATAGGTCTGGTTTTCATGGAAAAAGACTATCTTTGCAGCCGTACTTAATACGATAAAATTTTATTCATGCAGTTAGATTACGCGCTTTTCAGTCATGAGGAAGGGAGAAAGAATGTGGGTTGTGGTGTAGCACGCGCATTGCTTTTCGGTTTGTTTCTCAGTGTTTCTTTGCAGCTTTCGGCACGCGATATCACGCCCAAAGCGGCCTTGTCCATTGCGCGTCGCTACGTGGAAGTGGGGCGCGATGCGTTGAAACGGCAGCCCACGCGCAGTGGCGCAGCGGCAAACGCCTCACCTTATTATATAGTCAACGACGCGCATGGGCACGGCTTCGTTGTGGTGGCGGGCGACGATGCCATGGGCGAAGTGTTGGCCTATAGCGCACGGGGGCAAATGGATACGACGCAGCTCAACCCCGAGGCGCGCTATCTGTTGCAAGCCTATCGGCAGGTTTACGCGCAGTTGAAGCATGGTGGGCGGCTCGTTCAGGCTGCGAAACCCACAAGAGCGCTTGCCGAACGGGTGGCACCGCTGTTGCGCACGCAGTGGGGACAGAGCTATCCGTATAGCAAGAAAAACGGGCTATGTGACAGGGATGTGTGGCCACGGCGATGGCGCAAATCATGAATTTCCATCGCTGGCCAGCGCAGGGTAGGGGGCAGAATCGCTACACAGTGAATTATGACCACACGCAGCGCGAAGCCGATTTCAGCCAGTCGCATTATGATTGGGCCAACATGCTCAATGATTATGGGCGCCAGTCGGCCACTGCACAGCAAGAAGATGCTGTGGCGTTGCTGATGAACGATGCGGGAATAGCCGTCTATATGCAATATACGCCGAGTGGGAGTGGCTCTCAAAGCACGGCGGCAGCCAAAGCCTTGCGCGACAATTTTGATTATAATGCCGCGCTCGTGACCAAGGCCGACGAGGGCAATGCCCATTTCGCCGAAATCATTAAAAACGAGCTTCGACAGGGGTTCCCACTCTACATCTCGGGCGATCCGAAGGGTGGTGGTGCCGGACATGCGTGGGTTTGCGATGGTTTCGACAGCGAAGGCATGTTTCATATGAACTTTGGTTGGGACGGGCAGGCCGATGGTTACTACTCGCTCACGGCACTCAATCTCGCCTCTACGGGCAGCGAATTCCAAGGTCGACCGCTGAGTTTTTGGTTTGCGATTGCACATCATAGCGGCGCATCCCAACAAGGCTGGAACACCCAAGATTGATGCAGACATTGCCGTTGGTGCGCCCAACTTGGCGTTTAATCTGAGCGGAGAGATGCACTTTGTCGGCACGCCACCGACCCATTTGGTGGCCGATGCCAAGCTGGCCTTCAGCCATTTTGTGAATCAGAGCTATCAAAAAGTTCTGTGGCGACGTGGGAATTGGCATTTATAATGCCAGCAATCAGTTGGTGAAGGCTTGCGCATCCGACGCGCATCCTCAGGGCGGCTACACCAAAGTGCGTTACAAGGATTATGACGGCAAATTGCCTTCGGGCGGATTGGTGAACGATGATGTGCCCATTGCCGTCGACCTTTCGAGCCTCGCCGATGGGCAATATGTCTTATCGCCCATCTGTGCAACATGGAAAAACGGATGGCAGCTGGGGCGAGTGGGCGCGCATCAAGAAGGCGCCACGCGTGGTGATGCTGGTGACCCATGGGCAAATCGCTTATGTGGAGCTGCCTTCAGCCACGACGGCCTATCAGTTGGACACGCCACCATCGTTTGCTAAGAAGTTGCGGTCGGCAGAGAAAAACACGCTTGTGTTGAACATCCGCAAGCTCGATAGTATGCCTTTCGACGGCATCGTGAAAGTGGATTTCATCAATGCACAGGGGGCTGCGGCCTACACCGTGCAGACGCAGAAGGTTGTGGAGTTCGAGCAGTTTGCGCCCACCATGGTGACTCTGCCTGTGGAGTTGCCCGCCACGTTGCCCACAGGCCGTTATGAATTGCGCACAACCATTCTCAAACGCGATACCAATGAGCCTTGCCTTGTGCGCACGGATGCCCAAAATGCACTATGCTATGTCGAGGTGGAGCAGGGCGAGCTGCCCGTGAATTTGTTAGAGAATGCGGTGGGATTTGCGCAAGACAATTCGGGCTACAGCATGCAGAGCGAGGGCATCGACATCAGTTTCACACCCATTTTTAAACTCAATTGCGTGGTGACCTTGGCCGACCACATGCGCTATCAAGGTGGCTTGTCGTTGGCTTTGATTGACACCGAGGACGACCGCGTCATCACGTTGATGAAACATGCGCAGCAGGTGGACCTCAGCGATGCCCACTTCTCTGAGCAAATCGTTACGGGATGGCTCAAACCAGCCGATTTGAAAATCATCAACAACCGCACCTATCGCCTGGCCGTCATGGGCGAGGTTGATGGGAAAGAACGCAACTTGTGGCCAGCAGCCGTCGCACCTTTCTATGTGTCGATTGTCAACGGACCGCTCAATCAGTATCCCAACGACAAGCCCAATGCCCTGCCCACCGTGGCTTTCACTGGCCGTTTGCGCTTTGCCGACGGCATGTTAGAAGTGCAACAAGCAGGGCTTATGCGCGTTGAAGTCTATAGTGTGAATGGCATGCTCGTGAGCCGCAGCCATGCCGTTGAGGACAATCAAGTGGCTATGTCGCTGCCAAAGGGAACCTATGTGGTGCGCATTATCACACGCAACGGCCAATCTTCAAAAGTCATTCGGTAGGTTGCGGCAAATTACTTGTTAGCGGATGAGGCAAATCGCCTTAACGTTGCGGCATACCAAACACCATCGAGGGCGGAAATGCATCGCGCACACCGCCCGCCCAACGCAAAACCCATGCGGCGTACCCTACGCCGCACAGAACTGACCGAAATAGTGTGCGGCGTACCCTACGCCGCATAGAACTGGCCGAAAAGTGTGCGGCGTACCCTACGCCGCGAAGAACTGACCGAAAAAGTGTGCGGCGTACCCTACGCCGCATAGAACTGACCAAAAAAGTGTGCGGCGTACCCTACGCCGCATAGAACTAACCGAAAAAGTGTGCGGCGTACCCTACGCCGCACACTTTTTCTTCATATAAGCTCCTCGCTAAGCCTCCACCCGGGCTTTCTTTCGCCTTGAGTGGTCGGCGAGCGCATTGCCCATGGGCAACTTTTGGCGCGATTTACAGTTTGAACTTCTCGGTTTGCTGCTGAATAAGTGCAGCATCGTTGAAATAATCAATCTGCATGGCGCGTTTCACCGCTTCCATGGTCTGTGCTGCCGCTTGGCGTGCCGCTTCGCTTCCTTGTTTGAGCATGTTGAAAATCCGGGGATGTCTTGCTCGAAGGTGCGACGACGCGCGCGCATGGGCTCCAACATGCGGTTGATGACGCTGTTCAAAAGTTTTTTGCATTTCATGTCGCCAATGCCACCTTGCGTGTAGGCCGCCTTGAGTTGGTCGAGGTTTTTAAACTCGGGCCAGAAGTCGGCAAAGTCTCGATCGGTGGCGAAGGCGTCCAAATAGGTGAACACGGCGTTGCCTTCAACATGGCCAGGGTCGCTGACATTGAGGTGCGTGGGGTCGGTGTACATTCCCTTCACCTTGGTCCAAACGGTGTCGGCATCGTCGCTCAGATAGATGCAGTTGCCCAAACTTTTGCTCATCTTCTCTTTGCCGTCGGTGCCAGGGAGGCGTCGTGCTGTGGCATTTTCGGGCAGCATAATCCGGGCTCGGTAAACACTTCGCCATAGGTTTGGTTGAATCGGCGCGCCAATTCGCGTGTCAATTCAATCATGGGCTCCTGGTCTTCGCCCACGGGAATGGTGGTGGCGTTGAAGGCCAGGATGTCGGCTGCTTGCGAAACGGGGTAGCAGAAGAAGCCCAAGGGGATGTTGGCTTCGAAGTTGCGCATCTTGATTTCGGTTTTCACCGTGGGGTTTCTTTGCACGCGCGACACGGTGACCAAGTTCATCAGATAGGTCGTTAGCTCGGCCAATTCGGGGATTTGGCTCTGAATGTAGAGCGTGCACAGCTTTGGATCTAAGCCTGCCGCCAGATAATCCAAAGCCACTTCAACGATGTTTTGGCGTATCTTTTCGGGATTATCGGCATTGTCGGTGAGTGCCTGCACATCGGCCATGAAGACAAACATGCGGTCGAAATCGCCAGCATTTTGCAGCTGAACGCGCCGCCGCAAACTGCCCACATAGTGGCCAAGATGCAGCTTTCCGGTGGGGCGGTCGCCTGTTAGTATAATCTTTCCCATGTTAGAACTCCGCTGATTTAGGTGTGCGTGGGAATGGAATGACATCGCGAATGTTCTGCATGCCCGTGACAAAGAGTATCAAGCGCTCGAAACCGAGACCAAATCCAGCATGTGGGCACGAGCCATATTTGCGCGTGTCGAGATACCAGCTGTAGCTTTCGGGCTCCATGCCACGCGCTTTGATTTCGGCAACTAACTTCTCATAGCTCTCTTCGCGCACCGAACCGCCAATGATTTCACCAATTCTTGGGAAGAGCACGTCGGTGCCCTGCATGGTTTTGCCATCGGCATTTTTCTTCATATAGAACGCTTTGATTTCCGAAGGATAGTCGGTCATGATGACAGGACGTTTGAAATGCTCTTCCACCAAATAGCGTTCGTGCTCGCTGCTCAAATCCATTCCCCATTTTGTTACAGGGAACTCGAACTTCTTTCCGTTCTTCACTGCCTCCTGAAGAATTTCGATTCCTTCCAGTGTAGGTCAGGCGCACGAAGTCTTCTTTAATGACCGATTGCAACGTCGCCAACAAGTTTTTTTGTCAATCATCTTGTTGAGGAACTCCAAATCGTCTTTGCAGTGCTCCAACGCCCAGCGCACGCAGAATTTGATGAAATCCTCCTCTAAATCCATCAGCTCATCTTTTGTCTAAGAAAGCCACTTCGGGCTCAATCATCCAAAAATTCTGCCAAGTGGCGTGGCGTATTGCTATTCTCTGCACGGAACGTAGGCCCAAAGGTGTAGATGCCACCCAAGGCTGTTGCGCCCAATTCGCCCTCTAATTGACCCGACACCGTGAGACTCGTTTTTTTGCCAAAGAAATCTTTTTCATAGGGCACCTCGTCCGTTTTGCCTGTTCGGCTGAGGTCGAGTGTCGTCACTTGAAACATCTCTCCCGCACCTTCGGCATCGCTGGCAGCGATCAATGGCGTGTGGAAATAGTAGTAGCCATGCTCATGAAAATATTGATGAATGGCAATCGCCATGTTGTGACGAATGCGGAAAACGGCACCAAAGGTGTTGGTGCGCAGGCGCAGATGCGCATATTTACGCATGTATTCAAAGCTCTGTCCCTTCTTTTGCATGGGATAGTCCGACGGGCAAAGACCATAGATTTCGATGGCTTTGCTTTGGATTTCTACACTCTGGCCTGCACCCTGACTTTGCACCAATGTTCCTGTTACCCCGATACATGCGCCTGTAGTAATGCTTTTGAGCTCTTCAGCATCCATCGATGTGGGGTCGACAACAATCTGAATGTTGTTGATGGTCGAACCATCGTTGAGTGCAATGAAATCAACAGCCTTACTGTTTCTGTGGGAGCGCACCCATCCTTTCACGAGTATATCAGATTAAAGTCGACGCTTTTGAGGGCGTCGACTATTTTTGTTCTTTTCATTTCCAATCCTGAATATTACTCAAACATCCCACTCCGGAGGATTTCTACCTCTTGTTCCGTGAGGAATCTCCAGTCACCACGACGAAGATTCTTTTTTTGTTAGACCTGCAAATTGCACACGATCCAAGCGTGTTACGCGATAGCCTAAATGCTCGAAAATGCGACGAACGATGCGGTTTTTGCCGCTGTGAATCTCTATGCCCACTTGCTTTTTGTCGTGTGGGTCAGTATATTCTATCGCATCTGCATGAATTTCTCCATCTTCTAATTCAATGCCGCTGGCAATCTTTTGTAAGTCTTCCTCAGCCACATTCTTATCTAAATGCACGTGATAGACTTTCTTTTTCAAGAATTTGGGATGCGTGAGTTTGCTTGCTAAATCGCCATCATTTGTCAACAACAGCACGCCCGTTGTGTTGCGGTCTAAGCGACCCACGGGATAAATTCGCTCAGGACAAACATCTTTAACCAAGTCCATGACTATCTTGCGTTGTTGTGGGTCATCGCTTGTTGTCACATAATCTTTAGGCTTATTGAGCAACACATAGACTTTCTTCTCCAAAGAAACTATCTCGATCGTGGAATTTCACCTCGTCTGAACGCAACACCTTTGTACCCAATTCGGTAACAACATTGCCGTTCACCGTCACTACTCCTGCTTGGATAAATTCATCCGCTTCACGACGAGAGCATACACCTGCGTTAGCCAAATATTTATTCAAACGAATGGGCTCGTTGGGATCGATGTGTGTTTCTTTATATTCAATGCGCTTCTTTAAGCTGTATTTCGCATTGGGGTCATAGCCTGGGCGATTGTTCTTAAAGTTGCGGTTGTTGTTGAAATTCTGTTGTGGGTGGTTATGGTAGCCTCCATAATTATTATTATAGTTGCGATTGTTATATCCACCTTGTTGGGGATAACCGCCACCATTGTTGTTGTAGTTACGGTTGTTTGGGTATCCGCCGCGAGGTTGATAGCCCCCTTGTTGTGGGCGTCCATAACCTTGTTGTTGACGAGGTTGGTAGCCTCCTTGTTGCTCTTCGCCATTTGCATTGTAGCGAGGACGATAGCCTTGTTGTTGAGGACGTGCATAATTACCTTGTGGGCGGGGCTGGTAACCTCCTTGTTGTTCGCCACCATTGTTGTTGAAACGTGGGCGATACTCCCCTTGTTGTGGTCTACTATTGCCACCACGGCTATTGTATCCCCCTTGCTGGCGGTTATAACCTCCTTGGTAAGGTTGGTAACTGCGTTGTGGACGTTCGTTGTTTTGCAGCGCACTGCCGAAACCTTCTGGGCGGAATCCGCCTTCGCTTTCGTTGCCTGCACCTTCTGAACTATACGCCCGTTGTGAATGAATGCGTGGGCGTTGTGGCCTACTTGCATTGCGATAGTTGGGTGAGTAACTTTCTGTTTGTCGTGAGTAACCCTCACGGGCGCCCTCAGTCTGTTCATTAGACAGAGGTTGAGCATTTTTTTCTAATTCTGAATCCATAATTTTTAATTCATGATTTTTGTAGCCTCGCGGCCGGGTTAATACTTTATGATAACTTTCTTTTATATTTTCGAGTGGTCTACATGCCCGTATAATTCAGCGGTGTGATAGCCATCAATTCAGCTTTTTACGTTTTGAGGCACATCGAGTTGTGCAATGAATTGCTGAATCGTTTCTTGGGTCATGTGTTGGTTGGTTCGTGTCAATGCTTTTAAAGCTTCGTAAGGATGGGGATAGTTCTCTCGTCGAAGAATGGTTTGTATGGCCTCGGCCACTACTGCCCACGTGTTGTCTAAGTCGGATTTCAATTTATCTTCGTTGAGGATGAGCTTTTGCAATCCTTTCAAGGTGCTTTGCATTGCGATGAGACTATGTGCCAAAGGAACGCCAATATTGCGCAGCACGGTGCTGTCGGTGAGGTCGCGTTGCAGGCGGCTCACGGGCAGTTTCTGTGCTAAGAATTGCAAGAGTGCATTGGCCACCCCTAAGTTTCCTTCGCTATTCTCATAGTCGATGGGGTTCACTTTGTGGGGCATGGCACTCGAACCCACTTCGCCTGCTTTTATCTTCTGCTTGAAATAATCCATAGAAATATACAGCCAAAAGTCGCGGTCAAGGTCGATGAGGATGGTATTGATGCGACGGATGCCATCAAAAATAGCACCCATGTGGTCGTAATTGCTAATCTGTGTGGTCCATGTCTCGCGTTCCAAACCCAACTTCTGACCAACAAACTGCGCACCAAATTCTGGCCAATTGATTTGTGGGTAGGCCACATGGTGTGCATTGAAATTGCCCGTTGCGCCGCCAAATTTGGCTGTGAATTTACAAGCCTTTAGCATGGCCAACTGCTCTTTCAGGCGATAAACATACACCATAATCTCCTTTCCCAATCGTGTGGGTGATGCCGGTTGTCCATGTGTCTTGGCCAACATGGGCACTGCTTTCCACTCCTCGGCATAGGTTTCGAGTTGCTGGATGAGCACTTCCGTTTGTGGATAATACACATTCTCCAAAGCTTCTTTCAGTGAAAGTGGCACGCTGGTGTTGTTGATATCTTGCGATGTCAGTCCAAAGTGAATAAATTCCTTGTATGCTTCAAGCCCACCGATGCGGTCGAATGCCTCTTTAATGAAATATTCTACGGCTTTTACATCGTGATTGGTGGTTTGTTCAATCGTCTTTACACGGCTTGCATCGGCCTCAGAAAAGTGGCGGTAGATGTTGCGCAAAGCATCAAACTTGCTGCTATCAACACCTTGTAGTTGGGGAAGTCCCCACTCGCAGAGGGCAATGAAATACTCTATTTCTACACGAACACGATAGCGTATTAACGCATATTCCGAAAAATAATCGGCAAGTTCTTGGCATTTATTTCTATAACGTCCATCGATAGGTGAAATGGCGGTCAGTGAATCAAGAATCATCTCTTTTAATTGATGTTTAAAACCTTATTGAATACGAAAGATATCGACACCGCAAAGATACTGTTTTTTCGTAGAACAGCTTTCTTCCAGAATGATAAAGTTTTTTAAATTCTAAGAAAGATGGTTTGGTTGGTAACTTATGGCGTGGCTTATCTTGTGCGTATTGAGAAACCGTGAACGATTGAAATTTTGTCCCATTGCAAGTTATCTACGTAGCCAAGGAATGGAATGAATGAGCTTATTCCCACAGAAAGAGATGAGGAGAGATGTGCAATAACTGATGACGAGTAGTGCTGTATAGATGATAATGGGATATTTAAACCCATAAATAAAAATCATGAAAGAAATAATTGCAAAAAAATAAGTGTGTATGAGCCACATGACCATGGACTGTTTTCCCATAGCAGATAGAAAACTTTTTATGGCAGAAACGATTCGTATTTGTAAGAAAAGCACAGCCAGTGCTATTTCGAAGATGAGGTTGGTAATGGCGTTGGAAAGCGAACAGTCGATAACGATTAGCCCAAGCAAGAGAATATAAACGAGCCATTGATGCTGAGAGAAAAATGGCAATTCTTAGCTGATGGGTGGTGCCAATGTGATGTAGGGCTGCCCCAATTATAAAAGGAAGTAGTAAATCGAAATAGGTGCAAACGAAATAAGCCCAAGTTCCATATGCCCCATAAGGTGCAATATAACGGCTAATGGTATAGATGCTTGCGAGGTAAAGGGCTCCAGAGGTGAGGATACTCATTGGAACTCCAATCTTTCCCATGCCTTTAAACAAGTAGAAAGCCGATAGAGACAGTAATGCGTATGGAAATAGAAACCAAGTTTCTGTGTTATAGTTACTCCGTAAACCAATTGCATTGAGCACTGCAGTCTCCCAATCCCCAGGATAGCCTTCCTTACCTATCCAATGGCCTATGCTGACAAAGATGAGCAAAGTGAGCCAATAGAAAATATATAGTTTACATAATTTCTTTATCTGCCCTTTGATGGTTATCTGTCCTTTTGTGTAAATATAATGTAGGCCATAACCACTTATGATGAGGAAAATAGCAACAGGATGTGCGGCGTGACTAAGGAAATAGACAAGTGGTGTGCTGCCGATGTAAAGTAGAGGGGTGCACATGGCATCTATTTGTGGATGATTAAAAAGATGTAAAAATAGCATCATTAAGATGGCTACACCTTTAAGCATGACCGATTGTTCTTTATTCATAAAAACGGATTCTGTTGTGAAATGAATGCGAATACTATCCCTTTTATCGTTACTGATGATGTGCAAAGTTACAATTTTTATTTTTAATCGTCGTTTATCGTTGTTATCTTTAGCAAGTAAAAGCGATAAAAGCAGACTAAAACAGAGCTTTCGTAGTTGCTTTATTTCTTGTTGGGAGCGACTGGGGAATATTTAAAATGCTTCTAACGGAGTCCTTGCTTAGCATGTAGATTTTGGTGAGCAGACAACAAGCGGGTACTTGGTTGCCAATAAAAATGGTGCACTTTACCTCATAAAAGCTATGCTGTTGCGCAGCAATCATGATGAGATTGTGACACCATTTGCACTGCTTTTCTATAGCGTTGCATAGCAGGTAGGAGCAATGGGGTAGAGATGTGGGTGGGACAAGGGTAAAACTGTAACAAGAAGTGGACTTGTATAGGAGTCGGTTCTTGCCACTTCGTTGTGTGTAGATAGTATATTTTTCATGTTTTTTTCCCATTTCGACGCATGACGATGAGGCATTTTTTTGAGGATAGAAACTGCAATATACCTAAAAGTAGGTATTGCGAAACGAAATGGGAAGTTGTAATTTTGCCCGTCCTATTGAGATTGAGATGCTTAAAAGAACCATATTATTTATTCTTTTCCTCGTTAGCGGTTTCATTCAACTTTCGGCTGGAAACGATTCGCAACGCTTCACCCTTCAAGGCAAAGTGGTGGATGCGGGACAGGGTGAAGGATTAGGGTTTGTCACCATTCGTCTTTTTGTGGGGCGATCGTTTTCTGTCGGGTTTGCAGACTTCCGACCATGGCACTTTTTCACTTTCTAACCTTCAGCCCCAGCGTTATCGGCTGCAAGTGTCGTCGGTGGGTTATGCCATGCTCGACACGTTGGTGACACTGCGCAGTAACCAGCAGTGCACATTGCGTCTGCATGCCACGGCTGTGAGTTTAGGTGAGGTGACGATTACAGCGCAGGAAAAGAAGGGACTAACGAGTACCTCGGTGATTGATCGCACGGCGATGCAGCATCTACAACCCTCATCGTTCAGCGACTTGCTGAGTCTTTTGCCTGGCGGAATGACCTCAACGCCCCATACCAACGTCGCCAATGTGGCACGTTTGCGCGAGGTAGGTATCTCGAGTAGCGACTATGCTATTAGTAGTTTGGGAACGAAGTTCATGGTGGATGGTGCGCCCATTGGTACAGATGCCAACATGCAGTTGTTGGGACGGAATATGAATGCTGATGGAAGTCGTTCAACAGTGGGGTATGGTGTGGACATGAGGATGCTCGCAACTGATAATATTGAGCGTGTGGAAGTGGTGCGTGGTATTCCTTCTGTGAAGTATGGTGATTTGACCAGTGGCCTCATTCGCATAGAGCGTAAGCGTGTGGCAACGCCACTTGAGGTGCGCATCAAGGCCGATGGCTATGGTAAACTGCTCTCCATGGGTAAAGGATTTGCGTTGGGTAGTAACTGGATTTTTAAACACTGATGGTGGGCTTTTCAATTCGAAGGCCGACCCACGCAATCGTTTTGAAACCTATAACCGACTGAATTTCTCGGCACGCCTACATAAGTTTTGGCTCTTTGCGCAGGGAGGAAGGCTCAATTGGGATGTGGCTTCGGACTATGCTGGCAACATTGATTATGTGAAAACCGACCCCGAAGTGCAGGTGAACAAGGAAGATCGTTATCGCTCGTCCTATCATCATGTGGGGCTAAGCACATCATTACGTTACAGTCCGCACGAGAACTCATGGCTCAAATCGCTACTGTTGCGCTATTCGACGAGCGTTTCTTTTGATGAAATCGATCAGACCAAGTTTGTAAGTGTAGACCGCGATACGCCTGCACCGCTTATAGAAGAGAATGGCGAATATGATGGAACTTATCTGCCTTCGACCCATGTGGCGCGCCATCAGGTGAAGGGAATGCCTTTTTATTCTAACCTTCGATTAGAAGGAAATGCACAAAAGGCAATGGGGGCATGGTCACATCTGTTCACGATGGGTGTAGAGTGGCAATACAATAAAAATTTTGGTCAAGGGCAGGTTTACGATTATCTGCGTCCTATCGATGGCACGTCGTCGCGCCGCCCACGCACATTCAAGGCCATCCCTGCTACGAATGTGGGGGCATTCTATGCGCAAGACGAAGCCAAACTGTCGTTGGGAAACCATGTTGTCACCGCTTTGTTGGGTGTGCGTGGCACAACAATGTTGGGACTATCTTCTGCCCTATGATGTGCATGGAAAGCTGTATGTCGATCCGCGATTGAATGTGCAATGGGATCTTCCTGCTATGGGAACGTGGCGTCTTTATGCCTCTGTGGGACTGGGGCGCATGAGCAAGATGCCCACCATATTGGATTTAAATCCCGAAAAACGCTATATTGACTTGGTGCAATTGAATTATTGAACGCCAACGATGCTGCTAAAAAAACTAAATATTCGCAGCTACACCATTGATACCAATAATTATCATTTGGTGCCAGCCCACAACACGAAATGGGAAATTCGCGTGGGAGGTAGCAGCAAGGGACATCAGTTTTATGCAACTTATTTCCATGAATCGATGAATGATGGCTTTCGCAGCACACAGCAGATGATTCCAATGCTCACTTATAAAGATTATGATGACTCGAGCTTGCGTGGGGTAACACTCACAGCACCTCCATCACTTGCCACACTACCTTTTCGCAATGACACACTGTTGCGCACGTATCAGGTGATGGGGAATGGAACAAAAATTATCAAGCAGGGAATTGAATTTCAATATTCATCGCCGCGCCTTGTTGCACTTCACACGCGCTTCACATTCAATGGGGCATGGTTTCACACCACCTATGCGGCCAGTGAACCCGAATATTATGCGGGCTCACCACAACAGATTAATGGTATCACCATCAACAATCGCTATTTGGGTATTTATGCTTGGGATAATGGTTATGTGAAAGATCAATTCACATCAAACCTCATCACCGATACCTATCTCGACAGATTGGGGCTCATCCTTTCAGCTACTGCCGAATGTTATTGGTTGGGAAGGACGCTCACTCCCACACGCAACCCACGTCCCTTGGCTTATGTGGATGTAGCAGGTGTGGAACATCCCTACACAGCTGCCGATGCGACCGATGTGTATAAGCGGTGGTTGGTGCTGTCGAATTTTGCGGCAAACGAAATTACTGCAACATGAACGTGCCTATATGTGTTTGAATATCAAAGCTTCGAAAGCGTTTGGACGTCATGCTACGTTGTCGTTTTTCGCCGATCGTTTGCTCTCCATTGCCCCCGACTACGAGGTGAATGGATATGTAGTGAGACGAGTGTTTACTCCTTATTTTGGAATGGAATTAAATTTTTAAACTATAAATTATAAAAATGAAAAAAAGAAAAAGTTTTTTTAGGGTTGTTGCTCTTCGGTGCTTTGATGTTTGCATCGTGTAGTGAGCATTTTCACGAAACACCCCAAAGTGAAGTTGCTGTGACTTATAACCTGAGTGCTGATTTGCAAAATGCTAAAGCCTCGAATGTGCGCGTGACATTTTTCAATGTCAACACGGGACGTTCGACGGTGGTAGAAAGCAAAAGATCTCAGTAAAAACCTGGTTAGAAGACGGATTGTACAACGTGATGTTAGAAGGAAATGTGGCTTATAAAGTGAATGGCTCAGCTGTGAATGCGCGTCTCAGAGCCGTGCAAAATAATGTGACTATTGCTGGTGGAAAAGCCAATTTAAATCTTGTTGCCGAAGCCGTTTCTGTGAAAGAGGGTTTTGTTTTTGCTGAGATTGCCGTTGCAGGAACACTTGATGACAACAAGAAGCAATATAACAGCGACAAATATTTCCGCATTTATAACAACAGTGATGAGACGCTCTATGCCGATGGCTTGGTGCTGTTTGAGAGTGAGTTCCTCAACGATATGCCACAGGATTATCGTCCTGATGTGCGCGATTCTGCTCTCGCTATCAGTGTGGCTTATATGGTTCCAGGCAATGGTACCGAGCATCCTGTTGCTCCTGGACAAAGCATTCTGCTCGTGGATTTGGGCTTAGACCACACCAAGACCAATCACAACTCTTATAATTTGAGTAAGGCTGATTTCGAATGGTATGACAAAACAGAGAGTGGTGGCGATACCGATACCGATGTGCCCAACTTGATTAAGCTCATTACCATGGATGGCAGTCGTCAGATGGGTGTGTGGATGCCTCATACACGTGGTGTGAAAACCTATGCCATTGGCTATTTAGGTGATGCGCAACATCCTGTGAGTGCTGCCGATTACGTGCAGAATTATGCTTATCATTACGAATATGATTTTACGTTTAAAGGAATAACCTATCCTATGGATGGCGATGCTTATATTGTGCCCAACGCTTGGATTGCCGACTGTGTGAATATGTGTCCGAAAGAAGCACCCAAGAAATGGCTCTGCTCGGCATCGCGCTTGGATGCAGGTTTTGCTTATAACTCGGTGCTGGCTTCTGACAAGAATCGTTATGGAATGGCTATTCGGCGCAAGGTAGATCCCCAAACCCACAAGTTGGTGGACACGAATAATTCGACCAATGATTTTGAAAGCATGGTGAAGGCCAACCCTTATTATCAATTTTTTTAAATAGCAGCAGGTTATTCGCTCGTTTTTGCGAAGCGAATAACCCTGCTTTTCTTGCTAAGATGAAGCATTTTTGTTGTGGTTGATGTGTGGTTTAGGTTTGGGACAGTCAGTTTCAGCACAAACCAAGTTGCAAAACACAGTTGTCGTTGCTCGATAACAAGGCATTTGGCGTGTACCAAAACCCTGCGTTGGCTGTTGGCCGATACGACAGTTCTTATGCCGAAGTGAAGACATCGCTCACTCATTTGCATGCCGATAAGGCTCTTGTGGCACAGATGGGACGTGCTTTCAGAGCCTTTCAATTTGATGCTTCGTCTTATCAATGGCTCGGTAGGAACGCTGTGGTGTGGGGAAATGCGAGTTATGACCATCGCCGCACACAAGATGTTCGCTGGAACGAGACGGCTGATTTCATGCAAGTCTATCCTTATGTCATCGCTGACACTTTGGGTGGGAAGATAGAACGAGAAGCCTATCAGTTTCATATGGGTTATGCACAGCAATTAAAATACTGGCGTTATGGCGTAGAAGCGGCCTATGAATCGGCGTTGAGCTATCGTGATACCGATCCGCGTCCACGCAATAACAGTCTGTTTGTCAATTTAAAAATAGGTGTGGTTCATCCGCTTGGAACACGCTATGATTTAGGTGCTTATGCCCTTTGGCAGCGCTATTCACAAGAGCAGTCTATAGCTTTTATGAATCCTTTGGGTGCCATCACACTCTATCAGATGCAAGGACTCGGCATGCACTATTATCGGTTTGCTGGTGCTTTAAAAACAGCCTATTACACAGGATACACCTTAGGCGTAGGTTTGACGTTGCAACCTCGTGGTGATGGACTTTCGGCACAGGTGGAATTGTCGCGGCGTGTGCTGCAAAAACAGATGGATGATTTGCAAGATGCGCCCATTAACGACCTTACGGTGTGGACCATTTCGGGCGAGACGGCCTGGCGGTGGCAACATAGGTATGTGGCACTCTCTACCACTTACAGCCGTCGTGATGGTGCCGAACGCATTTATGACAATGGGCTAACAGGCTACAAGCAATTGGCAATCAACTATCCTTTCCTCAACCAAACGTTGCATTTGCGTGTCGAAGGGGCGCAACAATGGCAGCTGCCGCAGTGCGAAGTGAATGTTGTGCCATCGGTTGGGCTGTTGGCTTTTTCAGGAAACCTATGCTAATCCACAACGTGAAATGCAATTTGTTAACCTTTGCTTGGGTGTGAAAGGACAGGCCATTAAGCGGTTTCGTCAAGGGTTTTTGACAGCGAAAGTTGGGTTGCAACGCCTGCAAAATATGCGAAAACGTTTGGTGTTGAACGATCGTCACCTCTTTATTTATCCGCTATCCATGCTCCACGATAACTACAATGAGCTCTCAGCGCACGCTTGGATGGGTGAAATCAGTGCACGCTACGACCTCTTTCTTCATAGTTCCTCGCTCAAAACATTATTTTTGCAGATGGTCTTGCAGCAGCAAAATCGCTCTACCTACCATCATGCAACTCGTTTTCAGGTCGCAGTGGGAGTCACACTTTGACATCTTTTCCCAAGACAAGGTAAAGAAACTTGAGTGTGGGTGCTTGCATAGCTTATGCAAATTGCAAAACGAACAAAGTGACGTTTGCATAGCTTATGCAAATGATAAATCGTGGAAAACAGCGTTTGCATAGCCTATGCAAATCGTAAATCGTGAAAAATAACGCTTGCATAGCCTATGCAAATGATAAAACGTAGAAAATAACGCTTGCATAACCTATGCAAATGATAAAATCCTTTTCTCTACACAAAACATCGATGGTTGTTCATAAGTGGTGTTGTTTAAGGAACAAAATAGTGTTGTGTGGTCATGCGTTTCGGTCGGCTAAAGGTGCTTTTGCTATTTAATTTGCACATCGTATTTCCTTAAATAGCCTTAATGGGTTTTAGAAAAATGGGGCAATGCGTGGCCACTTGCAGATTTATTGCTATATTTGCACGCAATAAATTTTTTTATACTTTTTCCTATGTCATCATTTGTTGCAGACAAAATTGCTATGGACGGTCTCACTTTCGACGACGTCCTTTTAATTCCAGCCTATTCAGAAGTGTTACCTAAGGAGGTAACGTTGCAAACGAAATTCACTCGCCACATCACACTCAATGTTCCCTTTGTGACAGCTGCTATGGATACTGTTACCGAGGCATCGATGGCTATTGCTATTGCACGCGAGGGCGGTATTGGTGTGATTCACAAAAATATGAGTATTGAAGAGCAGGCACACGAAGTAGCTATTGTGAAGCGTGCCGAGAACGGTATGATTTATGATCCTGTGACCATTCGCCGTGGAAAGCGTGTGAAGGACGCACTGGCCATCATGCACGAATACCACATTGGCGGTATTCCTGTGGTCGATAATGATAACCATTTGGTGGGCATTGTGACCAATCGTGATTTGCGTTTCGAGCGTCATATGGATAAGCTTATCGACGAAGTGATGACTCATGAAAAATCTTGTCACCACGCATCAAACCACTGATTTGGCAGCCGCTGCACAGATATTGCAAGAAAATAAGATTGAAAAATTGCCAGTGGTAGATAAAAATAATCGGTTGGTGGGTTTGATTACTTATAAAGATATTACGAAGGCCAAAGATAAACCCATTGCTTGCAAAGACGAGAAAGGACGATTGCGTGTGGCTGCCGGAGTGGGTGTTACAGCCGATACGCTGGAACGTGCACAGGCATTAGTCGATGCAGGCGCCGATGCTATCGTCATTGATACGGCTCATGGGCACTCGAAAGGGGTTGTAGAGAAATTGCAACAAGTGAAAGCTGCCTTCCCCAACGTGGATGTTGTGGTGGGTAATGTGGCTACAGGCGCAGCTGCAAAATATCTGGTTGAGCATGGTGCTGACGCCATCAAGGTGGGTATTGGCCCTGGTTCTATTTGCACCACACGTGTGGTTGCAGGTGTGGGGGTGCCTCAGCTGAGCGCCGTTTATGATGTTTATTCGGCGTTGAAAGGTACGGGTGTTCCATTGATTGCCGATGGCGGATTGCGCTATTCGGGCGACATTGTGAAAGCTTTGGCTGCTGGTGGTAGCTGTGTGATGATTGGTTCGCTCGTTGCGGGTACCGAAGAAAGTCCTGGTGAAACGATTATTTTCAATGGCCGTAAATTCAAAAGCTATCGCGGTATGGGCTCACTTGAGGCCATGGAACAAAAGAATGGCTCGCGCGATCGCTATTTCCAGGGCGATGTGAACGACGCTAAGAAGCTCGTACCAGAGGGCATTGCTGGCCGTGTTCCTTATAAAGGCACTGTGCAAGAGGTGATTTATCAGCTCATTGGAGGTTTGCGTTCGGGTATGGGCTATTGTGGAGCAGCCTCGATTGAGGCGCTCAATCAAGCACGTTTTGTGCGCATCACCAATGCGGGTGTGTTAGAAAGCCATCCCCATGATATTGCCATCACAAGTGAAGCGCCCAACTATTCGCGCCCAGAGTAATGAGCTTATGTTGATTGAAAAGTCCATCATCCTTTTCGTGGCCATGCTTCTTTCGGGAAGCATGGCTTTTGGTCAATCGGCCGATGCAGTGGTGATGACTATCAATGAACAGCCGGTTCGGGTGACCACCTGGCAGCGCTATTGCCAAAAGCAACGGCAACAGGCGAAGCTTGAACAGCCCTCGTTGAAGACTTTGCGTCAACGGTTTATTGATTTTCAATTGATGTTAGCAGCAGCACGTGAGGCACGATTAGACACCTTGTCCACCATTCAGCAACCGATGGCATCTGCTGAAGAATTGCCTTGTGTAGGTACACAGCCAGTCGATGCGTCAATAGAGACCGAAGCTTTACAGCTTTATCAACGGCGAAAGCAGCGTGTGGATGCTGCAGGTGGTATGACACAGGTGCAGGCCTTGCTTGTAAAATTGCCACAACAAGCCTCCAAGCGCGAAGAGCAGCAAGCCAAATTGTTGGCTGATTCCATTGCTACAGCGCTGAAACAAGGAGCTGATGCCACTCCTTTCTTAGCGCGTTATGCCGACGATATCGATGCTACGAAGCACCAAGAACAGGGTGTTTGGCTTTCTTTGGGCGAGGCCTTGTCTGAGTTTGAAACCCAGATGCAGCAGCAACCGATTGGCACATGGGGCGATGTTTTCGTTTCTCCAGCGGGTTATCATATTTTTAAAGGTTATGGCACGCCAGCCTTATTTTTTGCCTACGAAGAAGTGCACGATGGGCTGGTGAAGCTTTGTTTCTCAACGTCGTTTACGCCGACAATTGCGAGCTATGCAACAGGGGTCACAGGCTACATTGAAAAAAGATAGCACAGCCAATGTTGCTGCTTCCACGATAATACCCGCTGCTACATTGCAAGATTTTCGCGATGAACTCATGGTGTTGGCTGTGTTGCAACGTGAGGTTTGGCAGAAACATCCTGGCACCACAGCCGAATGGGAACGCTTCTTTGCGCAAAACAAAAAGCGCTATCGGTGGACTTCACCACGCTTCCAAGGTGTGGTTTGCTATGCCGCAACAGCAAAAGACTTGGCACAAGCGAAGAAAAAGCATTCGCAAACAGCCTATTACAGACTGGAAAAAGAGCATCGAAGCTACGCTAAACACCGACAGTACGAAGCGTGTGCAAGTGACAGATGGTTGGTTTATGCAGGGTAAGAATGCGGCTGTCGACCATGCCATTTTCAAACAAGGTCGTGATGACAAGGCACCAACCAACTATCCCTTTGTGGGTGTTTGGGGCAAGAAATTTAAGGCTCCGCCCTCATTCCTTGACGCATTGATGTGGGTGCAGATGGATTATAAGGAACAACAGCAACAAACCTGGCTGATGCAATTGCGCCAGAAATATATCGTTAAAGTCAACGATGCCCTATTAGAAGAAACAAGTAAATAACGAAATAATAAAAAAATAAGCATATCGAAAAAGCAATGAAGAATAAAGGAGCAAAATATATGGTTGGCTTCATGGGCACTCTATTGTTAATAGGTGTTTCGGCTAATGCACAGCAACAAGCACAACAAAATCGCTCGAAGTCTGATAGCGTGGTAGCCAAAAAGGTTGATATCCCCGAACATAGCATTGTCGATGAAGTGATTTGGGTGGTGGGAGATGAGCCTATCTTGAAGTCTGATGTAGAGCAAATGCGCCTGCAAGGCGAAATGGAAGGCATAAAATGGAATGGTAATCCCGATTGTGCTATTCCTGAACAGATTGCTGTTCAGAAACTCTTTTTACATCAAGCAGCCATTGACTCTCTTGATGTTACGGAGTCGGAAATAGCACAAACCGTAGAGAGGCAGATTAATTTATGGATTAACTCAGCTGGCTCACGTGAGAAATTAGAAGAATATCAGGGCAAGAGCATCTCGCAGATTCGTAGCGATTTGCACGACGATGTGAAGAATAACCGCCTTATTCAGAAGATGAAACAAAAGCTTATGGCCAATGTTTCGGTCACACCAGCTGATGTACGCCAATACTTTCAAAAATCTTCCTGAAGACAGTATCCCATTTATTCCGACAGAAGTTGAAGTGGAAATATTGGTGCGCAAACCTCGTATTCCACAAACCGAGATAAACCGTGTCAAGGATCAATTGCGCAGTTTTACTGATCGTGTGAATAAAGGTGAAACTTCATTCAGCACGTTAGCACGTCTCTATTCCGAAGATCCAGGTTCGGCTCGACAAGGAGGTGAGATGGATTATATTGGGCGTGGCTCCTTGGATCCTGCCTTTGCGAGCGTAGCTTTCAATCTCACTGACCCTAAGAAAATCTCAAAGATTGTAGAATCTGAGTTTGGCTATCACATCATCCAATTGGTAGATAAGCGGGGAGACCGCATCAAAGTGCGTCATATTTTACTGAAACCCAAAGTCACCGATGATGAAATCAAGCAGGCTATGGGGCGTCTTGATTCCATCACAACAGATATTAAAGCAGGAAAATTCTCATTCGAAGATGCTTGTTCCGTGCTCTCTGAGGATAAAGATACGCGCAATAACCATGGACTTATGGCCTATTATGACCCACAAAGTGAAAAAAAGTCACATCGCGCATTCAAATGAAGAACCCTGCTTCAGAAGTAGCTGCTGAAGTTGAAAAAAATGAAGGTTGGCGAAATTTCTACTCCCTTTAAAAATGGTTGATAGCAGGGGGAAAACAGTGGTAGCAGTTGTAAAAATTAGTCAATAGAGTACTTGGCCATCGCGCTAAGATTACCGAAGATTTCCAAGCGATGCAAGCCATTGTGCAGCAAAAAAAGCCAGTGAGAAAAAAATTACACGACTGGGTGGTGAAGAAGATTAAAGACACCTATATTCGTATGGATGATCGCTATAAGAATTGTGATTTTGAATACGAAGGTTGGGTGAAATAGTGATGAATAGCCGGCGGTTGATGATACAAAATAATAAGTGTAGCATGATTCTTGGGATGATGCTATGCTTATTATGGTGCTTTCTCCCTTTAAAGAGCTATGCGGATGGCACTAAGAAGCCTACCGAAAAGCCTGGCGATCGTGTTTTTTTAATACATGCCGACGAACTGAGGTACGACCAGTTTGGTCCCGTTCCTGATGCTCAAATCGTGAAAGGGCGTGTGCAATTTCAACACAATGGTGCCACATTATGGTGTGACAGTGCCTATTTTTATCAGCAATCCAATTCAGTAAAAGCCTTTGGCCATGTACGTTATGTACAAGGAAAAGGACTCTCCATGACAGCAGAGCGTGCAGCTTATGATGGTATGCGGCAGTTGTTGCAGGCACGAAAGAATGTTGTTTTGCGACATGGGCGTCAAACACTCTATACAGACAGTTTAGATTACGACCGTTTTAACGATTATGCCTACTTCTTTGAAGGTGGAAGATTGGTGGATGGCAAAGACCGTTTGGTGTCAGATTGGGGCGATTATAACACCAAAACACGTGAAGCCACCTTTTGGTATAACGTGAAAATGCACAATGGTAAGAGTGTTGTCACAACCGATGAACTGCATTATGACACGAAGACTTCATTGGCACATGTCGTTGGACCAAGCAAAATTGTGCAGGAAGGTAGTGTGGTGACCACTCAAGATGGCTATTTCAACAACAAAACCGATAAGACCGAGCTCTTCGGGCGCTCTACAGTGTCGGATAAAGAAAAAGATATTACGGGTGATAGCCTCTATTATAGCAAGAAAACTGGCTTGGCACGAGGTATAGGAAATGTGATTTATGTGGATAAACGACATAAAAATCAACTCTTAGCTCATCGTCTTTCTTACAACGAAAAAACGGGTTATGGTTTTGCCACAGGGCGTGCATTGGCTAAGGATTATTCGCAAGGTGATACCCTTTTTCTGCATGCCGACTCAATGAAAAATCTATACTTTCCACATCAATACCGATTCAGTGTATCGAAAGGTGCACTGCTTCCACCATGTAAAAGCCTATCGAAGCGATGTCCAAGCCATTTGTGATTCGTTGGTCATGAATAGTAAAGACTCGTGTATGACGATGTATCGCGACCCAATAGTGTGGAATGCCAATCGTCAAATTTTGGGTGAAGTGATTAAAGTTTATTTCCAGGATAGCACTATTCGCGAAGCACAGGTCATCCATCAAGCATTGAGTGTGGAGCGAGTTCCCGATAAACAGCATTACAACCAGCTGTCTGCTCGACAAATAAACACTTATTTCGTAGAAGGAAAAAGTGCGCCGGATGATAGCCTTTGGCAATGTGAAAACCATTTTTTTATCCTGTCGATGAGAAAGATTCTACGCTGCAAGGCCATCTCTATATGGAAACTGACACACTTAAAATGTTTCTTTCTGCCGACCGAAAGTTAGAGAAAATGTGGACACCGAAGAACACAGGTGTGATGTATCCGATGACACAAATCCCTCCAGCGAAGCTTAAGTTGCCAGAATTTGCATGGTTCGAGCAGTTGCGCCCCACCAATCCTCAGGATGTTTTTTTGTGGAGAGGCAAATCGGCCAATGACGTTTTAAAAGCTGTTCCACGCCGCGCGGCTCCCTTACAACAGTTTAAAGACACGCCATAATGGGATTTTTTCGTCAGCCCACACCGCGTCGTTTCCACCATCCATATATCTATGTGGATGAACGGAAGGAACGCTTGAAGCAATTGGTAGAGCAGGCTCGCAAAGAGCAGGCGGTGACTCCGTCTGAAGAAGCATGCAAAGAGACCTTGAGAGAAGCCTTTTCGACAAGCTACACCCCACACCACACGTCATCAAAAAAATCGCCTGTAAGAGGATTTTCTTTCGTGCAGGTTGCTGTGGTATTGTTGCTGATGGCAGTGTTTTATTATTTAGTATTTGTACGCGCATGAGTGATATAATCCAACTTTTACCCTGACTCCGTCGCCAACCAAATTGCTGCAGGCGAGGTGATACAACGCCCAGCATCGGTCATCAAAGAACTGGTAGAGAACGCCGTAGATGCTGGTGCCGAGACGATAGATGTGTTGGTTGTTGATGCTGGAAAAACAAAGATTCAAGTGATTGACGATGGGAAAGGTATGTCGGACACTGATGCCCGATTAGCTTTTGAGCGCCATGCTACCTCTAAAATTCGTCAGGCCGACGATCTCTTTGCCTTACAAACGATGGGCTTTCGTGGTGAGGCATTGGCCTCTATTGCTGCTGTAGCGCAGGTAGAACTTAGGACGAAGTTGGAGCATGAAGAAATAGGTACACATCTTTCTATTGCTGGTGGAAAGGTTATAGCGCAAGAACCTTGTTCGGGTGTGCGTGGGAGTAACTTCTCGGTTGAGAATCTCTTTTATAATGTTCCTGCACGAAGAAAATTCTTAAAGTCAAATACCACCGAACTCAATAATATCATCACAGCCTTTGAGCGCATAGCATTGGTTTATCCCGACATCAACTTCACCCTGCGCAATGGCATCACACTTTTGTTTGATTTACGAGCAGGTGTTCCGCGCCAGCGCATCATTGACATCTTTGGAAAGCGGCTCAACCAAGACCTTTTGCCTCTAAACATTGATACGGTGATGTGTAAAGTTACAGGTTTTGTGGGTAAGCCACAGGCTGCACGAAAGAAAGGGGCACACCAATATTTCTTTGTTAATGGGCGCTATATGAAGCATCCCTACTTTAATAGAGCGGTGATGGAGGCTTATCAACGGCTTATTCCTGTGGGTGAGCAGGTGCCTTATTTCCTTTATTTTGATGTGAATCCTGGTGATATTGATGTGAATATCCACCCCACAAAAACCGAAATAAAATTCGAAAACGAGCAGGCTATTTGGCAAATTTTGTCGGCTGCCGTTAAAGATGCCCTCAGCATGTTTAACGATGTTCCTGCCATCGATTTCGATACCAATGGACGTCCAGATATACCTGTGTTTGATACAGAGCAAGATGCTCCAGCTCCTACACTGCAATATAATCCCAGCTATAATCCTTTTTCGCACCTCTTCGCCCAGCTATCAGCCGAAAAAGCCTGTAGAAAAGTGGGACGAACTCTACACCAAAGTGGGCCATCTTGACGAACAAAATGTATCACTTTTCCCCACAAAAGCGGATGAATTTCCAACAAAAAAAGCAATGCTTTTGAGAATGAGGTGCTCACGGCTCAAGGTCCAAACCATTATCAATATAAAGGGAAATATATTGTAACGGCAGTAAAATCAGGCCTCATGCTCATCGATCAGCATCGGGCACATGTGCGCATTTTACATGACGAATATTTAGCAAAGTTAGACCAGCGTGAAGGCTTAGCGCAAAAGATGCTGTTTCCAGAGAATGTGCAATTAACAGCCACCGAGGCATTGATATTGGCGAAAATCATGCCCGAAATGCAGAAGTTAGGATTTGAAATCACGTCAATGGGGGCATGACGTATGCTATTCTGGCTGTCCCTGCGCATTTAGAAGGTGTGAAAGTCGATGAATTACTGCATGACATGCTGGCTTCTGCACAGGAGAAGGCTACACAGATGGGGAGTGAAACCAACTCAGCGTTGGCCTTGGTCATGGCACATAAAGCTGCTATTCCTGCAGGACAAGCTTTGAGGAATGAGGAGATGGATAACCTCTTTAATCAGCTTTTCACCTCAACTAATCCCAATTACACACCTGATGGTAAAAAAATATCCTAACTATTTTTGTCGCAAGAGGATATTGAAAAGCTCTTTCATTAGAAAAATAATGAAAAAAATAAAGGATAGGAAAAATACACTTATCTTTGCAGTGTCAAACGAATTACAACGCTGACGACTAATTAGGGATAAAAATTTTTATAGATCATATTAATTTAACAAAATGAAGAAAGTTATTTTAGGCTTAGCTTTGGCGAGCCTCTCGGTGGGTGCTTTTGCGCAAAAATAGCGATCCTACGCTAAAGCATAGTGTTTCAACAAACTCTTTTTGGAGTAACTGGTTTATTCAGGTAGGTGGTGATTATAATATTTGGTATTCTGACCAAGAGCATGGACGGGGCTTAGATAATGGTGGTGCTTACGACTTTTTTTCTCTAAGAACCGCAGAACCTTTGGCGCTTCTGTTGCTTTTCGGGAAATGGTTCACACCAGGCATTGGTTTGCGCACTAAAGGCCAGGCATGGCAAGCAAAAACCATCGGTCCTGCAACGATAGAAAAGACCCATTTTTGGAGTATCAATGAGCAAGTGATGTTTAATCTAAGTAATTTGCTGTTGGGCTACAATCCTAATCGGGTTTGGAATCTAACCCCATTCATTGGTGCTGGTATAGCAAGAAATACCACTGTCAACGAATATTCTATGGTGTTGGGTGCAGGCTTGAATTCTTCTTGGCAGCTTTGTCGTCATGTAAACCTCTACCTTGAGGCTGGTTTCAATCGCATGGAGGCTGATTTTGATGGCCACACGGCTGTTGCTTCTCCAAGTCATAAGCACGACCGTTTCTGGGAAAGCAAAGATAACCATCTCTATGCTGAGGTGGGTTTGACATTCAACTTGGGTAAGGCTTCGTGGAATAAGACCCTGATGTTGAGGCTATTAAAGCAATGTCACAATCGCAAATCGATGCCCTCAATGCACAGTTGAACGATTTAAATGCTGAAAATGCACAATTGCGTAAAGACTTAGCAGCTAAACCTAAAGTGCAAAAGGAGGTGATGACGAAGAGCGTTACAGAATTTATCAACACCCCAATTTCGGTATTCTTCAATATTGGTAAGATTGATGTTGCTTCATTAAAAGACTTGGTTAACGTGCGTGCACTTGCAAAAATATGCTGTAGAAAAACAACTGCAATTTGCTGGTTACAGGCTATGCTGACGCTGCAACAGGCTCTGCTGCAATCAATCAAAAGCTGTCTGCTGACCGCGCAAACACCGTTGTTGACGAGTTAGTGAAGATGGGTGTTGACCGCTCGAAGATTAGAACTGCAGCTGGTGGTGGTGTAAACACGCTCGAAATTGTTGACTACAACCGACGCGCAACCGTACAGATTGTGGAATAAGACAGAAAGTATAGACGTCTAAAAGCTATACTTTGATAACGATACTATGGCCTCAATCCTTAATTTGGATTGAGGCTTTTATTTTTCTCTTTGATTTATTTGTGGCATTCAAATAATTTGTTTACTTTTTGCAATCGCTTATGAAAGCAAGGGCGTTTAGCTCAGCTGGTTTAGAGCATCTGCCTTACAAGCAGAGGGTCGGCGGTTCGAATCCGTCAACGCCCACTGGGGTGTTTCCCTGTGGTCCTTCGGGATTGCAGGGATTTTTTTATTCTATTCCTTTCATTTTCGGCGGTGAATCTTCATTTATTCATTTGATGTCCTCAGCCCAACGATATAGGATTGATAGCCGATAGCTATTAAAAAATGTAAAAACACAAATGATAATTTGGATAGTTAAGAACTATTGTTTACTTTTGCACTCGCTTTACAAAAGTAAGGGCGTTTAGCTCAGCTGGTTTAGAGCATCTGCCTTACAAGCAGAGGGTCGGCGGTTCGAATCCGTCAACGCCCACTTTAATAAAAAAGGGATTTGAATGATGTTCAAATCCCTTTTTTGTTATCGAGTAAATACTTAGTTTCGACTCTGCTTTGAGTTCTAAGTTGCGCTATAAAAGCACATCTTTTTTTACTGTAATGGTTGATCTATGAGGTTATCGAATAAACAATAATTCCCGGTATTTGGGGAGAGTCCACAGCTCATCACTCACGATAAGCTCTAATTTGTCTACTTGATAGCGAATAGCACTGAGCTTAGAAGCCACTGTGTCGTGATAGACAATGGCACGCGAACGGCTATTTACAACCTTGTTGGCTACCTTGCGTGCAGTAATCAATTCTTCGACTCCACTCTCAATCAGTTGTGTTCTGTCGGCTATCTCACGAATAATTTTGAGGTTGCGTTGTGTGAGTTTTTCGCCTTCTTCTCGGCCAAAAATCTCAAACATGCTTTGTACATTTTTAGCCAATTGGCTCTGATAATGTGTAGCAACCGGCACAATATGGTTCATTACCAAGTCCCCCATGACGCGTGCTTCAATCTGAATCTTTTTGGTATAGGTCTCCCATTTTACCTCATTACGGGCTTGAAGTTCATTTTCCTTCATAACTCCCATCGACTCAAACATGGTCACACTCTCAGGCATCAGATAGCTATCAAAGCAGTGGGGACAAGACGATTCGCAATCCAGTCCACGCTTCTTAGCTTCCTTCTTCCACTCATCGCTATAGCCATTGCCATCAAAACGAATCGGTTTTGCAGGTCTTGATATCTTCTCGGATAACATCGATAATGGCACCTGTTGTATCTTCTCCCTTTGCAATCAGTGCGTCTACACGCTGCTTAAATAGCGTGAGTGCCTCAGCGACAGCCGTGTTAAGCACAATCATCGCGCTGGCACAGTTGGCTTTACTACCCACAGCACGGAACTCAAAGCGGTTGCCTGTGAAAGCAAAAGGAGAGGTGCGGTTACGGTCTGTATTATCAATGAGTAGCTCAGGAATCTCAGGTATATCGAGCTTCATCCCTTTTTCCAGCGACAATAAATAAATCTTTCTTGTCGGCCAATTCAATATGGTTAAGTAAATCAGTGAGCTGTTTACCCAAAAAAGATGAGATGATGGCTGGAGGAGCCTCATTAGCTCCCAAACGATGGTCGTTTGTAGCGCTCATCACGCTGGCTTTTAGTAGACCATTGTGCTTGTAAACAGCCATTAAGGTCTCTACAATAAATACCACAAATCGTAAGTTCTCTTCGGCTGTCTTACCCGATTTATGCAATAAAATGCCTGTGTCGGTCGTCAAGCTCCAGTTGTTATGCTTGCCACTTCCATTGATTCCTGCAAAAGGTTTCTCATGCAGGAGTAAACGGAAACCATGGTGTTTGGCCACACGTTCCATCAAACTCATCAGCAACATGTTGTGGTCTACAGCCAAATTGCATTCTTCGTAGATGGGTGCTAATTCGAATTGTCCTGGTGCAACCTCATTATGTCGGGTTTTACAAGGTATGCCTAATTCCATAGCTTGGCACTCTAAATCTTGCATAAAGGCCTGAACACGCTCAGGAATAGTACCAAAATAGTGGTCGTCCATTTGCTGGTTCTTGGCCGAATCGTGCCCCATCAACGTGCGACCTGTCAACATTAGATCGGGGCGTGCATAGTATAAATCTTCATCAACCAAGAAATATTCTTGCTCCCAACCTAAGTTTACAGTCACCTTTTTTACATCCTTATTGAAATAGTGACACACAGCTGTAGCTGCCAAATTGATGGCATGCAGCGAACGAAGCAAAGGATATTTATAGTCTAATGCTTCACCTGTATAGGCAATAAAGATTGTGGGAATGCATAAGGTGTCATCGATGATGAACACAGGCGATGTGGGATCCCATGCACTATAGCCACGTGCTTCAAACGTATTGCGTATTCCTCCATTGGGAAAGGAAGATGCATCAGGTTCTTGTTGTACCAACAATTTTCCTGAAAATTCCTCTAACACACCGCCTTTACCATCATGTTCGATAAAAGCATCATGTTTCTCGGCCGTACCTTCTGTTAAGGGTTGAAACCAATGTGTGTAGTGTGTTACCCCCATATCCATAGCCCATTGCTTCATTCCTTCGGCTACAGCATCAGCAATAGAGCGATCTAAGCGCTCTCCGTCATCTATCACATGACAGAGTTTCTCATACACATCAATAGGCAAATACTGATACATTTTTTCACGATTGAAAACGTATTTGCCAAAATAGGCCGATGGGCGTTGTTTGCGAGTGCCCATTTTTATGGGCTGTTTGTGTGATGCAGCCTCTACAGCTTCAAACCTTAAATTAGTCATGTTGCTCGTCCTTTTAGTTCAATGACACATTGTTTTTAGTCCATGCTGTGATTCTTTCCATCGCTTCGATACAGTCTTCATGGTCACCAAAGGCTGTAAAACGAATATAACCTTCACCACTTGGACCGAAACCTACACCTGGAGTGCAAACCACAGCGGCTCCCTCTAACAGCTGATGGAAGAAGGTCCAGCTATCAATACCATTTGGTGTCTTCACCCAAAGATAAGGAGCATGCTCACCACCAAATACCGTATATCCCAAAGTTTGTAAGGTTTTTCTCATACGTGTGGCATTCTCCATATAATAGTCGATGGTTTCTTGCACTTGTTTCTTACCTGCTTCGGTATAGATAGCCGCAGCAGCACGTTGGCTGATATAGCTCGTCCCATTGAACTTTGTGCACTGTCTTCTATCCCAAAGGGCATTTAAGAATACTCTTTTTCCAGTACTATCGGCCACTGAAACTTCCTTAGGAACGATGGTATATCCACAACGTACGCCAGTAAACCCAGCTGTTTTCGAATAGCTTCTGAACTCTATAGCTACGGCTTTAGCACCAGGAATCTCATAGATAGAACGTGGAATTTCAGCATCACGAATATAAGCTTGGTATGCAGCATCATATAAAATGATGGCATCATGCTGCTGTGCATATTCCACCCAGCGCTGCAATTCATGTTTCGAAAGCACCGTCCCTGTGGGATTATTGGGATAACATAGGTAGATAAGATCAACCTTTCCTGTAGGTAGTTGGGGAACAAAATGATTCTCTATTGTGCAGGGAATATAGGTTACTTCAGTCCATTTGCCATCTGCATATACACCTGTCCGACCACTCATTGCATTGGAATCGATATAAACTGGGTACACAGGATCGGTGACTGCGACGCTATTTTCACGTGCAAAAAGTTCTTGGAAATTGCCCGTATCACTCTTGGCGCCATCATTAACAAATACCTCTTCGGGGTCTAAGACTATACCACGAGGTGCGTAATCATTAGCGATAATGGCTTCACGCAGGAAACTATAGCCGCGTTCTGGGCCATAACCACGAAACTTATCGTGTTGGCCCATTTCGTCAGTAGCGTGATGAAGCGCATCAATAACGGCGGGGCAGAGGGGCGTGTAACGTCGCCTATTCCCAAACTAATCACCCGTTGTTGTGGATGGGCAGCTTTGAATGCTGCCACTTGCTTTAGCAACCTCAGCAAAAAGATAATTGCCAGGAAGTTTTAAAAATTGCTCATTTACTTTTGCCATATCTTTATTTTTTATGTTGTTCGTTATTTTTGCGGCAGTGTAATCTCGCCTTCGAAAACAAAAGCAGCAGGACCAGTCATATAAATATGATGGTCATCGTGATGCCATTCAATGTGAAGTGTTCCACCATCCATCACAACATCTGCAGCATGTTCAATACGCTTTGTGCGTGATGCCGCAGCAACAGTGGCACAAGCACCTGTTCCACATGCCATCGTAATGCCACTCCCGCGCTCCCAGACACGTGTCCTCAATTGACCGGGTGCTGTTAATTGTGCAAATTCAATGTTACAACGCTGTGGGAAAGCTGCATCATGTTCCAATCGTTGGCCGTGAAAAAGCGATGTCTATGGCTTCAATATCATCTACAAAGATGACATAGTGTGGATTGCCCATTGATACGAAAAACGCCTTCTTTTTGCGCCCGGAATGCCTGTTAAGGAAGGTGCAATACCAGTAAATTGTTCTGCAACATCAAAAGAAGGAGTCAACATGTCGACAGTAACTTTCTCGACTTGATGCTGTGCATTCAAGGTGAGATGGAGTACCTTGATGCCAGACAAAGTTTCTAAGCGGATAGTTGTTTTCTCGGTCAACCCTTTTTCATAGAGATATTTTCCAATGCATCTACTGGCATTACCACACATCATTGCTTCCGAACCATCAGCGTTAAAAATGCGCATGGAGAAGTCGGCTTCTGCCTCATTCTGTGCACGATTAATTAACACTAAACCATCGCTTCCTATGCCAAAATGTGGTGCACTCCACTGTTTTGCAGCCAATTCGGGGTTGGGTATAACATATTTTTGCAAATCAACATAAATATAGTCGTTGCCAGCTCCGTGCATTTTTGTAAAATGGATGTTATCTTTCATATCCTAATTTTTGAATGAATTCTACAATCTTTCCAATCCTTTTTCTGAGCGATTCCTCTTATTATAAGGTGAAAAGTAAATACTAATACTTCTTGTTGAAGCAATCTAAGTACTACAAAGATAACGATTTTAGCAGCAACGTCCAACGCTTTTTGCTAAGAACTATATTGTTTTTTTAAGAAAAAAATAGCAAAAAGTGTTAAAAGTCTTATTAAAAGTGAAGTATCCATCTTTTTGTTCTTAAAATTTTTTTAAATATAAACGTAAGAGTACTGCGCCATCTCACGACATCCTAACTACTTCATGCTGTAAATCATGTATTCTCGCAGGTTCTATGAAATTTATTGCGTAACTTTGTAACCTTGAAATCCTTTCATGATGAAAGCAATATTGAAATTATTCTCCATTAAAAAAGATGAGCGCTGGGCAGCTTTGCTACTAACTTGCTACCTTGTTGTGCTCAATATGCTCGCAATCCAGCAACATATTGAAGAATTTACGTGTAGTGGGCATGTCGGTTTTTATTCACTTTTTTTCAATCTTTCCATCTTTCGGGTTTCGATCCTTTTTACTTATGTAATCCTTTCAGAATGGCGTTCGCTTTATGTTTTGTCGCGTCATCCCCTGTTAGCGCTATTCATCTATCCACTTTATGCGTTTAACTCATGTCTCATGGAGCTGACAGGTGTCAACTGTACGATATTCATTTGGGGCATAGTTTTAGTTGTACTTGGGACTTATTCCTTTTTATTTTTAAAGCGAATCTTGCATGAAGTTGTAGGTTGTAACCGTGGAGATTGTTGGCTGCTGGTGGCATTTTTTGCTTCTTTTGGCTATATTATGTTATCGTTGGTTGCCCCGATCGTTTTGCACTCTCCCTGTTTCTCTTATTGCTTACGCTCTATGTTTGTGGCAAGGTGTTGGTTTATCCGTACATAAAAAAATCAGCGATTGGCGCATGGCGTTTCTCTTGTTTTTGGCAACGGGCATCACTACAACAAACGCTTTTAAGATCGTACTTGCACAATGGTTCATGCGTGGTCGTAAATTCTTTCAACCAAGATCGTTTCTCATCAGCGTTATGGTGCCGTTACTCTTTGTTGGAAGTGGCTATGTCCTTGTGAATGAATATATCCAAAAAAACCCTGAGCAAGAGCGACGGGAACGTAGCATTGCACAGCGCATGGAACGCGATGCTTCGTTTAAGAAAAAGTTAGAGCTTTCGCATGCTTCTGCAAAGAAACGCCATGCGAGGGGGATTTCGGATGGAGAAAATTTATATTGGGTCGACTTGCATTTGTCACGTCCTCGTTCTATCATAGAGAATTTCTTTGGCGAATCTCTCCTCTTCCATACCGATCATTTATTCGAAGATGTCAATGTCAGTCGTCCCATATTTGTCAGCTATCGCCAGCAATGGTGTTATAGTGTGGTGTATATTGTGTTTGCTCTCTTGATATGGGGTAGCATTATTGCGTTAAGAAATCGTTTCATGCAGCTGTGTCTTTCTTGGTTGGGTTGTGATGTTCTCTTACATCTTTGCTTAGGTTTTGGTCTCACCGAAGTTTATATCATGACGGCACATTGGGCGTTTGTTATCCCCATTGCACTTGGTTTCTTATGTGTAAGATTGCAACAGCAAGCTAAAGGTTGGTTTACTTGTCAGGCAGTTTCAGCGTTTCGTTTATTGATAGGTAGCTGCACATTGCTGTTCTTAGCCCATAATTTACACTTATTTGTCACCTTCATGCTTCAAAAGTGATATGCAGAAAGTCTCCATTTTAGTTCCTGTTTATGGCGTCTCAGCCTATATAGAAGTGTGTGCACACAGCCTCTTTTCACAGACTTATGACAATATTGAATTTATCTTTGTAGATGATTGCAGTCCCGATGATAGCATCGCACGCCTTCAAAAAGTGCTTCATGAGTACCCTATGCGCCAACAGCAAGTGCGTATCATCCATCATACAGAGAATAAAGGCTTAGGTGGTGCGCGTGAAACAGCCTTACAAGCTGCCACAGGTGAGGCTGTGATGATTGTCGATAGTGATGATATGGTGCCACGCTATGCCGTAGAGCGATTGATGACAGCGTTAGAAAAAGAGCATTTAGATGTCGTTACAGGCAACTATAACCTTTATTACCAAGGAGAAGAAAAGCCCATTCAGGGGCAACTTTTCACTTCAAAACAGCAATTCTTGCGCAAGGTGTTATGTCAGAATTTAGTGAAGCACCAAGTTTGGGCACGTCTTTATCGTCGGCAATTTTTACAAGAGCAAGACATTCATTTTCACCCAGGGAATTGATTATGGTGAAGACTATTCTGTCACACCTTGTGTGTTTTTGCAGCGCATGCTGGCTGGATTCAGATGTCGTTTATTGCTATCGCACTGACAATCTCAATTCCTATACACACCAGATATCCCCAAAAAAATTGGATTTCTAACATGCGGTCAAATGGGGTAGTGCAGGCCTTTTTTTCCGTCAACGTGATGTTTTTGCGTATCTATGCCCAAGCGCTTGATATGGGGCTTCTAAATCTTTATCGTGGGGCGCTTGCAGCAGATTTCTCTCCAGAAACCATTCAACAATATTGTCCTTTCTTGCCACTTAAGCGGCGCAATCGCCTATTTCTATATGCAATGATACATCTCCTTCCTCTGAAATGGGCAAATTTCATGTACTTAGTTTATCGCAGACTCAACGTTTTTTTGATAAAAAGAAGCAACTCATCCATCATTTCTACATGCAACAGCTTCATGATTGCGGCATAAAGCAATGCAGCAATGAGGATGCGGCAGATAAGTAATAGCAAAAGATGGTGTAGTGGGAGTGTCACGAAATAGGTTGTTGCCATCACCAATAGTGCAATACACTGCGTGGGCATAACGTCTTTTATCACTTCCCAAAACCGCAAACCAATGATGCGATGTGCAATCCATTGCCAGACAAAAAGCCAAGCAATGGTGAACAACGTGTAGACCATTACCATTGTATTGATGCCGAGATGATAGAAAAAAGCAATGATGACGAGCTGCAAAACAATTTGTGCAATGTTGCAAAACATGTAGAAATCCGAACGTCCATTGCTAATTGCTACGTTTTGATAAAGTGTATAAAAAGGGACAAAAAGCACCACCAATACAGAGCATTTGCAACAAGGGTACAGCATCAAGCCAACGCTTTCCGATGGTGAGTAGGGATAAATTCATTTGAAATTATCGCTAAACCAAACATCGCAGGAAAGGATAGAAAGGCTGTGAAACGAAGCATTTTTCGAAACACCCGCACCGAACGTCCGTGCTCTTCTTTCACTGAAGCCAGCACAGGTTGCGCCACTTGCCCCACGGCATTCGCCACAAATGCACTTGCCATCGTGTTCCATTTATAGGGCTTGCGAATAGTCTCCGACGGCCTTTATGAGGGTACAACCGACCGAAAAAGCAGCGTGAGAATGTTATTACTCAAGGTGTTGATGATGTTGGTTATCAAGATCTTTACACTGAAACCAAACATTTTTCTTACGGGTTCGAAGGTGAAATGCCACGACGGCCGCCATGGGGGTGTAGTAGTAACGGCCGATGTTGAGCACTGTAATATAAATGATTTGCTGCCACGCTAAACTCCAATAAGAGAAGCCATAGAAAGCTAAAAATGTGGCTACTCCGCCCGAACAAAGCAGCGCAATCGCACCGATAATGGCCAATTCACGATTCATCATGTTTTTCGTCATATAAGCATTGTGGGCAATGCCAAATGAAGAAAATGACGAAACTGAGGAACACAAAGCGTGAAACCTCTACCAAGCAAGGCTGATGAAAGAACTGCGCAATGAGCGGAGCCGATAGGAATAGGAGCGCATAGAGCACGAAACTGGTGAGGGTGTTAAACCAAAACACGGCCGTATAGTCTTCATTTCGTGGTGCTTTTAGGTTGACTAACGCTTGCGTAAAACCGCTACTTTGCAAGTTTCCTGCAATGAGTGTAAAGATAGATAGCACGCCTACAATGCCATATTCGGCGGGAGTGAGGAGTCTTCAAGAATGATGCCAAAGATAAGATTTAGCAATTGTGTAGAACCGCTATTCAAAGCGCCCCACAATAAACCTCTCGCTGTTTTTTTCTTTCAATCCGCCTTCCATGCACAATGCTGTTTCTTTGCAAAATTACGACTATTTGATAGAAAATCAAAAGAAAAGCCTTATTTTTGCAATATGACGAAAATGGTTGTCTTTCATGTTATTTCTCACCTCGATGTTGGCGGCGCAGAACGCGTGGCTTTTTAGTATTGCAAGTTCGACCAACCCAGCGGTTGATTACCACATTGTGGAGGTCATCAGAGGGCGGAGTGCGTTCACCCAGCACATGATTCGTGAGCTTCGGCAACGCCACATTGCCTACCATCGTAGTTATGTGCCTGCGATTCGGTTCCATTATCTCTTTGAAAAGTTGGCTACATGGCTCTTCCCGCTGTGGTTTCTATGGCTGTTTCTTCGCTATAACCCCGCCATTATCCACAGCCACACCGAAATTCCCGACTTAGCTGTCTATCGTTTTTCAATGGTTTCCATGGCTTTTTTTGCGGCGCGTGGGGTTGGTGAGAACCATCCATAACACGCAGCTTTTGGACAGGTATGTCGCACACAGGTCAGCACGTAGAAGCCTTTTTTTCCAGGCACACAGTGCCAACATTGCCATCTCGGAATCGGTGCAAGAAAGTTATCAGAAAAGATATGCTGCGCTGCCACCTATTATATATAATGGTGTGGCTCCCGTGGAACAACGGCGCTATGCGCAACTGAAAATGGGGAAAAATAAATGTGCTTTTTGCCGGCAGATTTGAAGAACAGAAAGGCATTGACGTGCTGATAGCTGTAATTAAAGCGTTAGAAAAAAAGACGAACGTTATCATTTTCATGTGATGGGAAGTGGAACGCTACAAGCATTGGTTGAGCACGAATTGAGTGGGATGTCCCATGTGAGTCTTTCAGCTCCTTTAGCCCATTTGTCGCATTATTTGGCCTCGTTCGACTACCTTTTTATGCCTTCGCGGTTTGAAGGGTTGAGCATCTTAGCGCTCGAGGCTAATTTTAATGGACTTCCTATCGTGGGTAATGCTTGTCCGGGGCTGCGCGACACGTTGCCAACAGATTGGCCATTGTTCGTGGTAAACAACGATATGTCGGCCTATTTGCGACTTTTTTCGGTGCAGTTGCAGACCTTCTCAAGAGCTCAGCTGCAACAACAAGCTTATGAATTTGTAGCACAACATTTTTCGATGGGCACGATGCAGCAACGCTATGAGGCGGTTTATAAGTCGAAACGAAAGACAATGACACCGGCATGAGATGCAGGATTTAAGGCGAGGAAACAAAAAAAGGAGTTCTAAAAGAACTCCTTTTTTTATGTGAAGTCAGGGATGACCAGACTCGAACTGGCGACCTCGCGCCCCCCCAGACGTGTGCGCTACCTACTGCGCTACATCCCGCTTTCGGGTGCAAAGGTACATAGGAAAAGCGAAATATCCAAATTTTAAAGTGGGATGTTCGCATTTTTTCTACAAATGTGACAGCAACTTAGCCCTATGGTTCGTTCATAATTGCTTTCTTATGGCATGAAGCTTCTATTAGGAAGTTGGATAGAATAGAGGGGCGATGTTTATAAAAGGTAGCTGAAAGTAGAAGATGGGCTGAGATGCATACAACGATCTTCTACTTCCAGTTCTGATTAGAGATGAGAAGAAACGAAGCTTTGTGCGCCCCCCACCAACAAGTTATGCTGAGTCACGCGATGTCGTTTCTATGCATGTTGAGGCTTTATTTTGCAGCCAACACCTCTACTTCTACCAAAGCCCCCTTTGGCAAATCTTTCACTGCTACAGCCGAGCGTGCAGGGAAGGGTTGTTCGAAGAAAGAGGAATATACCTCGTTCATCGCAGCAAAGTTGCCCATATCAGAGAGATAAACAGTAGTTTTTACGACACGATTTAAGTCAGTTCCTGCAGCAATTAATATGCTTTTTGCATTGAGGAGCGACTGGCGTGTTTGTTCTTTGATGCCTCCTTCAACAAATTCTCCTGTTGCAGGGTCGATAGGAATCTGCCCTGAGGCGAAAATAAATCCATTGACTTCGATGGCCTGGCTATAAGGTCCAATGGCCGCGGGTGCATTGTTTGTTTGAATTGCTTTTCATAATGATGTTTTTATTTTAAATGTGAATTGACATAGGGTTCAAAGCCTTTTTCGCATAAGGCTTGCAGGATGTTGTCGATGTGCGTTTGGTTTTTCGTTTCCATCGTGAGCCGCAACATGCACGTGTTCACTTTCTTTCGATTGGTAGAGCGGTCGTGATGCACACTCGTTATATTGGCACCTTGCTGTGCTACCACACCGCACACCTCGACGAGTTTGCCGGGTTGGTCGTCGAGCTCAAGGTCGATGGTGCAAAGTCTTCCACTTTTTGCCAAGCCACGATTAATGACCCGATTGAGAATGGTGACATCGATGTTGCCGCCACTCACCACACATACAACCTTTTTTTCCCTTTCAGAGGCAGTTTGTTAAACATGGCTGCGGCCACCGTAGTTGCGCCAGCTCCTTCGGCAATCATCTTCTCGGCCTCGATGAGTTGTAGGATGGCAGCACAGATTTCGTCTTCGCTCACCATGACAATGCCATCTACATATTGTTGGCAAGTGGCGAAAGTAATTCGTCCAGGCACCTTTACAGCAATGCCATCGGCAATGGTTGAAACGCTATCCAAGGCCGTCATGTGATGTGTTTCGATGCTTTTGAGCATGCTGGGTGCCCCTTCGGCTTGCACGCCATAAACCTTAACGTGGGGTCGGAGCTGCTTGATGACAAAGGCAATGCCCGAAATAAGGCCACCTCCTCCCACGGGAACAATCACCGCATCGACATCGGGCAGCTGCTCTATCAGTTCTAATCCGATGGTGCCTTGCCCCGCAATGACATGCTCGTCGTCGAAAGGATGTACAAAGGTGTAGCCACATTCGTCGCGCAGTTGCAGCGCCTTTTGGTAGGCATCGTCATAGACGCCTGGCACCAGACACACTTCGGCACCAAGCCTTCGTGTTGCTTCTATCTTGCTGAGTGGTGCGTTTTCGGGCAAACAAATGAGGGCTTTTCACGCCCATTGATGTTGCGGCTAAAGCTACGCCCTGCGCATGATTGCCTGCCGAACAGGCGATGACACCTTTTGCTTTCTCGGCATCCGAGAGTTGAGAAATTTTGTAATAGGCGCCACGCACTTTGAAAGAGCCTGTGCGTTGCAGGCATTCGGGTTTCAGATAGACCTCCATTTCAGGATTCATCTTCCTTGCTTGCACCAGTGCTGTGGGGCGCAACACCTGGCACAGCACAGAACGGGCGTGATAAAAGTCATCTAATTTGAGCATGCGAATAAAGGGTTTTGTTTCTCGGCAGTCGCTACTTCATTTGCACAATCGTGTGCTAAGCCACACACTACGGCCTTTGCAAGCGCTGCATTCCTTGCAAAGTTACAATTATTTTTGTTACAGCCCAACGACAGAGTTTATTTCTTTTTGGTGAGTCATTCACATTTTTATGTACCTTTGCGCCCGTATATGTTACATTTATCGCCCTATTTCCCCATCACCGACCCCACACTCATTTTTCTTTGTGGTGCTATTGATTATTTTGCTGGCGCCCATTGTCATGGGAAAGCTGCGCATACCCCACATCATTGGCATGGTGTTGGCGGGTATTGTGATTGGGAAATATGGCTTGAACATTTTGGTGCGCGACGACTCATTCGAACTCTTTGGTAGAGTAGGGTTGTATTACATTATGTTCTTGGCCGCCTTGAAATGGATTTAGAGAGTGTGCGCAAGAACAAAAGCAAACTCATCGTGTTTGGCTTGCTCACCTTCATGGTGCCGCTATGGCTCACCTTTTTCATGAGCATCCACCTCTTGAACTATGGCACATCGGCCTCGTTGCTGTTGGGATGCATCATGGCCAGCAACACCTGGTGGCCTATCCCATCGTGAGTCGCTATGGCCTTCAGCGCAAAGGCAAGTGTGGCATTGAGCGTGGGTTCGAGCATGCTGGCATTTCTGTTTGCCCTCATCTTGCTGGCTGCCATTGTGGCCTCCAACAGTGGTGGTGGCGACATGGGCTTTTGGTTACTATTTGTTTTGAAGTTTGTGGCCTATTGCAGCCTCGTCATTTTGTTGCTTCCCCGCCTCACGCGCTGGTTTCTTCGTCGTTATAGCGATGCTGTGATGCAGTTCATCTTCGTTTTGGCCATGCTCTTTTTGTGTGCCGCATTGGTGGCGCCATTGGCTTAGAAGGAATTTTTGGCGCATTCCTCTCGGGCTTGGTGCTCAATCGCTACATCCCGAGCGTGTCGCCGTTGAAAAACCGATTAGAATTCATTGGCAACGCCCTCTTCATTCCCTATTTCCTCATTGGTGTGGGCATGCTCATCAATGTGCGCCTGCTCTTTGCGGGCGGCAACATTCTGTGGGCGGTAGTTTGCATTGTCTTCTTTTGGCACAGTGGGCAAAGCCATGGCCGCCTATGCCACCTGTTTGGGATTTAAGATGCCCATTTCCTCGGGCAACATGATGTTTGGTCTCACCTCAGCCCACGCAGCAGGTGCCATTGCCATGGTGATGGTGGGCATGCGATTGCCACAAGCCGATGGCTCAATGTTGGTCGACGCACAGATGCTCAACGCCGTGGTCATCATGATTCTCTTCACCTGCATCATCTCGAGCGTCACCACAGAGCAGGCCGCACAACAGATTATTTTGCGCGACAAAGACCGACCCGCCGAGAACATGACGGGAGAAGACGACGAACGAATACTCATTCCCGTGCGCTATCCCGATTTCGCCGAGCAGCTCATGAGCCTTGCATTGCTCATGCGCAATCGAAAACTCAAGCGCAGTTTGGTGGCACTCAATGTGGTCTATGACAGCGAGCACATGCGCCGCAACATGGAACAGAGCCAACAACTGTTACAACGTGTCACCCGATATTGTGCCGGTTCTGACGTGGGCGTGCAGACACAAACGCGTGTGGCTGCCAACATTGCCAACGGCATCAAGCACGCCTTCAAAGAGTTTCAAGCCTCTGAAATACTCATCGGCATGCACACCCACACCGACGTCTCGCCAAAATTCTGGGGAGAGTTCCATCAAAGCCTCTTCAATGGACTCAACCGCCAAATCATGATGCTGCGCCTCCATCAACCCCTCAACACACTGCGGCGCATACAAGTGGCCGTGCCCTCAAGAGCAGAATTCGAACCTGGTTTCTATCGTTGGTTAGAGCGACTCGCTCGCGTGGCCGAAACATTGGAGTGTCGCATTCTGTTTCATGGACGAACAGAGACGTTAAGCCTCATCACAGAATACATCAACAACCGACACCCACAGGTGCGTGCCACCCTACGTGCCCATGGGACATTGGAACGAGCTGCCACAGCTGGGCGCACAAGTGGCCAACGATCACCTCTTCGTCATCGTCACCGCGCGCAAAGGCACAGTCTCCTATAAAAACGCATTAGAATATCTGCCCGACGAAATACAACGCTATTTCGCAGGGCGCAACCTGCTCATCATCTTCCCCGACCAATATGGCAACCAGGAAGAAATGACCATCGCACAGCCACAACACACCGAGGAGCATAGCGCGTGGGAAGCACTTTTGCGCATCGGAGCAAGGTGGTGGACATGGATTGTGAAACAAATAAGAAAGAAACAAGCATGATTGATATTAAGAACATCACCAAGAGTTTCGGACCATTGCAAGTGCTCAAAGGCATCGACCTGCACATCAACGCCGGCGAAGTTGTGAGCATCGTTGGTCCTTCGGGAGCCGGAAAAACGACCTTGTTGCAAATCATGGGCACCTTAGACAAGCCCGACCAAGGCACCATCAACATCGATGGCGTCGATGTGGGAAGCCTGTCGAAGAAAAAGCTCAGCAACTTTCGCAACAAGCACATCGGCTTCGTCTTTCAATTCCATCAACTTTTGCCCGAGTTCACGGCTTTAGAGAATGTCATGATTCCTGCTTTCATCGCAGGGAAAGGCTATAACGAAGCCAAAAAGCGCCATCGAACTCCTCGCATTCATGGGATTAGCCGACCGCGAAAACCACAAACCGGCCGAGCTGTCGGGCGGAGAAAAAAACAACAGGGTGGCCGTGGCACGCGCACTCATCAACCAGCCTGCTGTCATCTTTGCCGATGAGCCGTCGGGAAGTTTGGATACGAAAAAAATAAACGCGAGCTCCACCAACTTTTTCTTCGACTTGCGCGATCGATTCGGACAAACCTTTGTCATCGTCACCCACGATGAAGATCTCGCACGTCTCACCGACCGTACCATCCACATGAAAGATGGCGTCATCCTCGATGACAATACTAACGAGCCCCAAACGTCAGTCATCGACTAATCTTCCTCTTCCTCAAGGTCAGCCACGCAGCGCGCTACCTTTTTCCTGTTTCACAAAGGCAATAAGCCCAATGGATTTGCCCATTGCTTGCACATTTTTTTAAATAAAAGTATTCGGCGAGACCCTCGCCGAATACTTTTTTCTGATTAAAGTTGTGAGCAGAGCCTCCGCCGAATACTTTTTTCTGATTGAAGTTGCGAGCAGAGCCTCCGCCAATATTCCTTTCTATGTTTGAATGATTGTCCATAACATTGTCCATCTGCCATCAACCTTTCCTCCTCCGCGCGATGGCATTTTTGCTAATGCCTATCCGTCGATGCCATGCGCAACGACCTTTGTGCGGTGGCACATGTGCTTACGCATGCACGACCATGTGGTGTGCCCTACCGCAACGCGGTTTTACTTTCGATAGCGCAAGGTTGGCAAGTGCAACGCAGCCTACCCTGGGTAATAATGTAAGCGAGGAGGCTACCCCTTGGGGGTTGTACTCTTTCTCATCGCACATCATTACCCACCCAAACGAAAACCGTAGGGGGCGGTGCCTGCGTGCCCGCCCGAACGTTCGCGCAGTGGCGTTTCCATAATAAAAACACACGCATTGTGCGCGAGGGATGAACGACGAATGCGCCCTTGCAGGGGCGACGCGGGCGGGCACACAGGCACCGCCCCTACCACGCTCCGTAATATTTTTTTCCACACATCCCACACAAACAAAAATAACCTTTTTGCGCACAATCCACCCAAACGACATCAACCATCTACACACAATCCCACACAAACGAAATCGTAGGGGCGGTGCCTGTGTGCCCGCCCGAACGTTCGCGCAGCGGCGTTTCCATACCAAAAAAATACACGCATTGTGCGCGGGGGATGAACGATGGATGCGCCCTGCTGGGTCGACACGGGCGGGCACATAGGCACCGCCCTACCACGCCCCGTAATATTTTTTTCCACACATCCCACACAAACAAAAATAACCATTTACACGCAATCCACCCCAACGACATCAACCGTCCCATACACAATCCTCCCAAACGATATCATCCACCCAAACGAAACGCGTAAACAAATCTCCACCACAACAATCGGGGGCGGAAATGCATCGCGCACTCCCGCCCCCTCAACTCTAAATGAATGGAATTTATGATTTTGGCGTCACCGTGACCGAACCATGTTCGGCGCTAGGGATTTTTCGCCGTTGGCATGGTCACCTGAATTATCGGCCGCACCATGCTTTTTGTTTGACGATGCTTTCGGCAAATCCTTCTCGGCCACCTCGACCAATTTCTTGCGGCTCACCTTCGCCCAAACGCTGGTTGCGCGGCCGTCGATGGTCAATCGATAGCACTTCGAGCTGCCCGACCCACGGTTTTCGCCCGAATAATGCACCGCTTCGGCCGCTACGCCTAAGGTCTTTGCAAAGCCGTCGAACAGCGGCGTGAGCATCTTGCGTTGCTCCTCAATCTTCGCCGCATTGGCTTTCGCATTCGTCGTTTCGCGCTGTTTGAGCAGCGTGTGGCGGTTGTCCACCAGCTGGTTGTAGCGGTTAATCAAGGCGGTGATGGCCGCCGACGGCTCGAGGTCATCCAACGAATCGATGCGGCGCACCACGGCGTCGATGGCCTTGTCGGTGACGCGGCGCAGCGCTTTCATGTCGAACAGCTTTTTATCGCCAGCAAACCGGCCACGGAACGCCTCATCGAACGCCTTGTTGTGGTCGCCAAGGCGCTTCACGGCACCCTCGGCATGCAGCACTTTCAGGGCCTTCGCGGCCTCGGTCTCGGCCAAATCGGCCAGCAAGTTTTTTTAGTCCGCCCGTCTCCTTGTCATAGTTCATCGTGGCCACACCGGCATAGCGTTTCATAATTTCGTCGATGCGTTTCGCAGCCTCCAACTCGGCCGCCTCTTCGCTGTAGAGCCCCGCGTCCACAGCATGTTGCAACGAATAATAGGCCTTGTCGCGGCGGTCGTCCAACTCGCGCAGCTGCGCATTCATCTCGTTTCCCTTCTTGGGGAACATCGCCTCGTCCTCATCCTTGAAGGCATCTTCCAACGGTTTCAACACGGCGGTTAATTTCTCCACGTTCGCCTCCTTGGCCATAGTGAGCAAGTGATTAGCAAACTGATAGTGCTCCAAGTGCTGGAGCTCGCGTTTAAAGATTTTTTTGATTTCCATTTTATTTGTTTTTTTATGGGTTAAAAAATTTATCATTGTTTTTCTTATAGTAGTGTGAGAACGGTGGGCGTTCTCCATTGTTTTCGTTGTTTTTCAATGAGAACGGTGGGCGTTCTCGCCTGTTTTTTTGATGATTTTGGGCCAACTCGCCCACCGTTCTTGCTTGTTTTTTTATTGTTTTTGGCCGAGAACGGTCGCCGTTCTCAACCATTTTTGTTTTCAATGCCTCCCGCCCACCGTTCTCACCATTTTGCAAAATGCAGGTTGAACATGGTGGACGATTGCGCTCCATTTATATTAAAACTCTACGAAAGGGAGGACTTTTTCGGATGAGTATCCTTCATCATAAAATCCATTGATACTATTCCCCCGATAGTCCCATACATGAGACTCATTTTTTTGGGTACTTGAGCAGAGCCATTCGATACCGTCAGTAGTACAAGGTCCGGTAGCTCCTACATGCGAAAAAAAGCGTAAACAAAGGCCTCATTGGCATAAGGAACCATCGAGCCTCCACTTGAATTATTTATTGAAAAAGCCAAGAGTGTACATCATCAATTCAATTTGTCCGAGGCTTGGCAGAAACCATTGTCCTATTCCGCTTGTTGCTACACCAGGATTATAGTGTGCCGCTGCTTTGAAAGCCGGATAGTTATCGCTATTCGCTTTCAACTCGTTGTTTGCACTTGTAGTGGCGTCCCACGTGTAGGCATAACCATTCATATCCTTTATTGCATCTGTCAGACTATAGAATATCTGTTTATTTTTATACTGATTGGAAAGAAAAGGATCGTAATCACCTGCTACTAAATTAAGTGCCACGGCAAGCCCCTTAGTTGTTGCAGTCTTTTTGCGGATGACAATGCCTATGGGTGTTCGACTACCTTTGTCTTTAAAGTAGCCAGTAGTTCCATCATTAAAAAGATAAACATACGAAGGACGAATCTTGATTTTTCAGCCTATACGAATCGTTGGCAGAGAAGGTGCCCAAAGCTGCAAGTGTGGTTTTCAGCGTTCCAATGCTCTTGCGATAACAGGTGCCATTCGTCAGGTCTAATTTAAAATCAGCCCCATTTCCTGGAAGAAGATATTGCGTATCTGCTGTGCTTATGTAACCGTCGGAAAAATCGAAGTTAAGGACATTGCTCCCTGCAATGGGGGTTGAGGAGGTAGCATCTGGAGAGAATTGACGTGCTACCATGGTTGTCGATGTCAGTTTACCCTTAATAGAAACGGCTCTAGCAGAATATTCTCCTCCGCTCGCCATTCCCGTCAAAACAATTCGAACACGTGCCGTGGGATGTTTCATCTCGATGGCTAATTCATAACTACCATCTGTGATGGTCGCAGTCGTTGTTCCTATGAGTGCCCCCTTTGTTCCATTCGTAATGGAGAGATGCGTGCCATCATCGGTAACCCCTTCATTGTAGCACACAAATTTATAGGTGCCCGAGGGAAGTACAAGATTAGAGCCTGCATCGGCTGTAAAGGCAGTTGTGACCTCATAATGTCCCCAAGGAAACCCTGGGGTTGGCGTAGAAATCCAAGTAGATGTTGTTTTAACCGTTCCTCTTAAGAGGTTGCCCACGCGTTGATTTGAAGCGTTTAACGCATAAAGGAAATAATGCCCATCAGTTGGTGTTGCTCGTGTTGCTGGCGTATGGGTCTCTCGCTCCTTTTCAACCGAAATCTCGGCGGTCATCCCATCTTCTAAATCTACAATTTGAGGTTTGGTGGGCAGTTGTGCTGCACGCGTAATTACTTGCTCGGCACCAAACTCTTGCACGGAAAGTATAATCTTCCCACTTTTGGCTATATTAATCAACTTTTGCTCGCTCTGCACTTCATCACTGCTACAAGCCAGGAATAAATTCACTGCAAGGAGTAATCCAAAGAACAAACCATGTTTAAATACTTGCTTCTTCATTTTCTTATTTCCTAAAGTTCAACATCAATTGGGTCACCGTCTTTTTCTTCTTCATTATTCCAATCCTCTTCCGTGACCTTGGGTTGAATGGATGCGTTACATAAACCGCTGGTATATTCCATTGGAATAACCATGCTTTCGGGTTTTACATATACCCGCTTTGTTGTTTGTTTCTTCATTTTGTTAAAACTATTTTTATTAAACGTTATTCCATCCTTGTTTTGGACACACAACCCATTCATTTATGCACGCAAAAAGGGTGTGCAAAAAGTTTATGAAAAACTTCTTGCACACCCTTTGTGTGTAAGCGTTTATGTTGTATATTACGCGTGCGCCACGCGTACCTTTATATTGGTCTCGCTCCTGTGTGTGTGTGTGTGTGTGTGTGTGTGTTACACAATTATTTGGATTGACCAAATAAACAGGCATAAAAAAAGCGGCAGAAGAGAAATTCTTTTGCGCTGCGAAGGTTGCCTTATGGTGTAAACTACTCATCACTTAACGTTTTATTTTGTTGGCCGCAAAGTTAAATGTTTTTAGCGAAATGGCGAAATATTTTCGAAAAGAATTGTGTCAGGACGGAATAATATTGATGTGCCACAAGGTGAATCGGCAGGGGCGACGTTGCTTTTTGTTTTGAAAAATCCCGGAAGCAGGATGGATTTGCCTTGCTTTCCGGGCGCTGTTTCATCGGCAAAGGAGCGGTTAGAGCCGCTCGAGGATGTCGTTGCAAAGGGCGAACGACTTCATCATCATGCGTGGAACGTGAAATGGACCTTTGTAAAGGTTTCCTTTTGCAGGTTGTGCCACCGTACCATCGCGATGCAGATAGCCATACCATTCGGGATAATCGGCATCGGGTAGGTGGGCGTAAGTCCATTCGCTGATTTGCTGATGACGCTGCAAGTATTTCTCTTCACCCGTGGCCAAATAGGCGTAGAGCGAAGCAATGATGGTTTCGCACTGCGGCCACCAAAACTTCATGTCTTGCGCATAGTCTTGTGAGGGTAGGTTTTTGCAGTCGCGGAAGTTAATGATACCGCCAAACTCTTGGTCCCATCCCCAGTCCCATGACCAGTCGAAGATGGTGAGCGCTGTATTTAAAAGTTGTTTATCCCATTGGCGGTGGCGTGCTTCTTCCATGAGGAACCAGCTTGTTTCGATGCAATGTCCTGGATTAATCGTGCGTGTCATGTTGGTATCGATAAACTCTCCATGGGGACCAACACATTCTAAGAGCGCTTTAAACTCAGGGTGCATAAAAATAGCGTTGCAGCTTGTCGATGGATTCGTTGATTTGCTTTTCCAATCGTTCGTCATTAGAAACTTGGCGCAAAAATGCTACATACATTGATGAGAATCATCACGATGGAGTGCCCTTGTAACTGCACTGTGGGCTCAAATTTGGGCTGCAGAAAAACCGGGTGTGTTGAGGAAACGCAGCGTGTCTTCAAAAAAACTTCGATTGCCCGTTGAGCATAATGTTGGTCGCCCGATGCAAGCGAATATTCGGCCATAGCAATGGCAGCGAAGGTCTCACTGAATACATACCGGCGTTTGCGAAGGGGCGTTCCGTCGGCTGTTACCGAGAAAAACATATGGCGGTCGGTATCGAAGCAATGCTTTTCGATGAATGCAAGAGTTGTTTTTGCAGCCTCGAGCCATTCTGGTTTCCGTTCAATGTGGTTGTAGGCATAGGCGCAGATATAGGCAAAACGTCCTTGAAACCACACCGATTTGGTCGTATCCATGAGCGATCCATCACGGTTTACACATGTGTAAACACCTCCATTAACACGGTCGAGTCCATGCTCCATCCAGAAAGGCATGATGTTTTCAGTGAGGTCGTGCTTGTAGCGGTCGGCCCACTGTTGCAAATAAGTTTTAGGATTTATATTCATCATCGTTGTGTTTTAAAATTGATTACACTTGTCAAAGAAATGAATGGCCTCGAGTTCGGCTTTCATTCTTGCTTCTTCTTCATCGGTCATGTTTTGGAATGGCACGCGGTTGGGACCTAAATCAAAGCCCATGAGTTTCATGATGCGCTTGCCACCAACAATATTGCCGCGATAGTGGCAGATCACATTAATCACCTCTTGTGCAAAAATCCTGGTGTGCACGTGCAGCTTCTATATCGCCCTTTTTCCATGCATCAATGATGGCAACAAGTTCACGTCCATTGTAGTTGGTCGTTCCACCGATGCCACCTTGTGCACCACCTTGTGCTAATGAGGGCAGAATAGTTTCGTCTTGTCCATGTAGCATGTCGAACTTCCCGTTGGCATAAAGCCGGCATTGGTTGTATTCGTAGAGGCTCTCGTAGGTGTATTTGATTCCAGCGAAATTGGGTATGCGCCCGTCTACAGCTTTCAACAGGTCGACCATCGGCAAAAAGGCACCATTGAAAGCGGGAATGTGATAATAATAGAATGGTAGGTTGGGTGCGGCGGCGGCTATCTGTTCGCAATATTTTACGAGCTCTTCAATGCGACCAATGCGTGGAAAGGGAGGTGCCATGGCACCAATTCCCCATGCACCAATCTCTGTAGCATGGCGTGCCAGTGCAATGCTCTCGCGCAAACAGCAACTACCCACGTGCACAATCACCTTGAAACCTTCGGGCGCTTGCTTCACCCATTCTTCTGCTAAAGCCATTCTTTCGGTTGTCGTGAGCATATAGCCCTCGCCCGACGAACCATTGATAAACACGCCTTGCAAACCATTTTTTTTCAACATTGCTCCGTAAGCTGCAATGGGCTGAAGATTCACATCACCATTTTCATGAAAGGGAGTGAATGGAGCGTCAATCAATCCAATAATCTTTTCCATTTTATTTTTATTCTAAAATTCTGTTTTCTCATTAATCCATATTGTCTGTCTGCGGCTTTAAAAACCACAATTGTGCTAAGAGTGCTAAGGCTACGATGCCACCTAAGGAGGCAAAGCCTGTGCCCAGGTGGTTACCATCAGTCCACTTGCCAAGGACTTGTGTCACCGCCGCACCTGCAAACACACCCGTCATATTCATGATGCCATAGGCCGTGGCGCGCTGTTTTGCCGAGATAAACTGGCAGAGTATGGGCATGTTATTGGCATCAAACATGCCGTAGCCCACGCCAAAGAGTAGGCCTGCCCCCACAATAGCGGGCAGACTATGGCCAATCCCCAGCAATATCAATGCAGGAATGGTGAGTCCTAAGCCTATTGCACTGGTGTAGATACGCCCTTTAAGGTTGCGCTTCACCCAGCGATCAGATAGAAAACCTCCCCAAATAACACCTACAAACGATGAGATGGCAATGGTTATGGTGGAAATAGGGCCTGCTTCTTCCATGGGGATGCCTAAGTTTTGGGCAAATAAAGTAGGCAACCAGTTCTTTGTAGCCCAGCCGGGAAGGCTTGGAACAGCAAAAAAAGAAGAGGATAATCCAGAAAACCCAGTTGGATAAAAACCACTCCAAATCCACTTAGTAAGCTACTTCTTATTGGTGTTTCTTGGGCATTGTAATTGACCCTTGTGTCGTGCGAAGGCTTTTCATGTAGCAGAATTGCTAATGCTAACGCATAAAGGATACCGATGAGTCCAAACCAATGGAATGCGGTCTTCCATGACAATATTGCTGCAACTACGGCGCCGAAGCCACCTACTGCTTGCCCCATATAGATGCCCGTCATGTGGATTCCTATGGCTAAAGAACGACTTTTTCCCTCATGCCAATCGGCTAAGAGCGACAAAGCTGATGGAATATACAGTGCTTCGCTAATGCCCATGATGCCGCGCAGATAATATAACTGGTTAAAACTCGTGGCATAACCCATGGCCAATGTTACTGCAGACCATACAAACAGACTACCCACAACGAGCCATTTGCGGTTTACTTTGTCGGCAATCATCCCTGCAAAGGGTGACACAATACCATAAACCCATAAAAAAACAGCCATCAAGGCGCCGAAAGCCTCAGCTTGATTAAGCTCATGAATATCGGCTTTCATCGATGTTTGCATCGTTGAGAGCATTTGGCGATCCATGTAGTTAAGCAGGGCAACTACCCATAACAAGGCTACAACAATCCACGGATAGTATTTCTTTTCAATCATTTTCATGGTGAGTTAATAGCTAAAAGTGAGACGATAAATATCAGGTGTGCGGATACCGGGTTTCAATTCGCCACCAATGAGGTAGACCGATTGCTTATAGCGTGCTAAGGTTGCACCTGCGCGCGCAGCGATCTGCTCTTTTCCTACAATGTGCCATTCTCCTTTTTGATATGCGCAAATATAGGGGTTGAAACGATACCATTCCACAGGATGTGTCATGTAGCCTGGTTGAGGATGATTCACGGCTTCAAGGAATATATCTTTATTTACACCACCCATAGCTACAAAGGTGTCTTCGGTGAGATTGATGGCTGCAGCACCACCTAAATAAATCTCTTCTCCAGCATCATCTTTGGGAGGTAATAGCTCTTTTAATGGGTGTGTTAAGCTTTGACCAGCAATGTTGAGTGCTGTCAGTTCGGTCTCGGTCTTGGGTGTGCAGCCGCCCCATTGGCAAAAGCTTCCATCGACAAAAGCACTGATGGGTTGTCCTAATTTCTTGGTTGTAAGAGGCTGGAGTGCGTGCCATCCTAATTCTATATGTTCTAAATCGAGTTCGAAGAGTTGTAAACCATTGCTCACTATGACACGATGACCATAGTGCGCTCCTGTGAAGTTGTCCATCTTAGCGGGCAGGGTAGGATAGTTCTCTACACAGGCTTTACCTTCTTTGATGGTGATGACAAAAGCTGTGGCAAAGCTTTCTTGTGTGTTGTTGCCACCAATGCACAACAATCCTATCTCTAAAGGAATGCTCACACCATAGGCACAAGGAGCAGGAAGCTGTCCGATGCATCGCCAATGAAGTTCATTATTATCGGTAATTTGTGCAGCATAGATGCCTTGATAAAAGCGTTTTTCACCACCTTCTGCAGCGGGTCTGTTAGGGAAGTTACAACCTCCTGCCATTAAAGCGTATTGCCCACAGTGCCTGCAAAGCAGGCTGATACACCTTTCTCTATGCCAGGTTCGGCAGATGGGAACCCTATGATACGTTCAATGTGCGATAGTTGGATGGATTGTGCATACACATCCTCCCCTGATAGGAAATCAATCATTGCGATATAAATAATTAGAATAACACGAATCGTTTTCATTGTGGAATTTTCATTTCAAACGTACTGCACGGAAGTTGTGCCCCGTTTACGAGATTAGCCTGTGTAAAAGGTTGCCAACCATAGCGAACCATCGTCGGCTCTGTTACTTCGTCACAACGCAGTAGCACACTTTCACCTTCAATTTCGGCTGTTGCAGTATGGAAAACACCATCATCTCCAGCTACTTCGAAACCTATTAACCTACCATTTTTTTGGCTTGTAGGCCTATCCCATTTTTTTAAAAATAAAGATAGGTCAAAGCACCTACTTTTTCGTGCTTTGATGCAGGATGGGCCTTCCGAAACAACATCGTGTCCATAAATGTTGTGCAGCGCTTGAAGTGTCAATCGCTCGCCAACGGGCTGCTTGTTGCGATAGTGTACGTCTAAAGAGTCGCCCACATCGCTTGTCACAACCATCCATGTTTGGGGCAGTTGTTTGGTTAGAAGGCGTTGCGAATTTCGAAATTCGGGCCACGAAGGGCGGTTTAAGCTCGATAGTTGCACCATCAGAAATGGCATTTTGGGTTGGTGGAAGAAGCGCCGCCAGCTCTTTTCCAATAGTCTAAAGAGGCGTGCATGCAGTTCAATGTTGTGGGCGTTCGACTCGCCTTGATACCATGCAACCCCTTAATAGCATAGCCTTTCAATGGCAATATGCCCGCTTCAAACATGTAGCAAGGCTCATAGGGGTGGCGTTGAGTGGCGGTTTTTCTCGGCAAGGGCAATGTTTTTCGAGTGCGCGTTTGCGTGCCCATGACTGTCCGAAATCGCCATGATACCAGTCATACAGGATAGAAGGAAACTGCCATTCCAAGGTGTGGCGGTCAATCCACGACTCGGTTGTAGTGCCACCAACGGCATTACAAATGATACCCACAGGCACTTTTAGACTATCGGCCAAAGCCTTTCCAAAATGATAGGCCACAGCAGAGAAAGAAGCTACCGTTGCTTTATTGGCTACTTGCCACCCCTTCGTGTCTAATACTGCCAATCGATTTATGCTATCGAGCACAGCCTTTGGCCATTTTTCAGCGTTTGTAGGGAAACGGGTCGGCATATTGTAGAGGTGGAGTAGGGGTTGTTGGTCGGCATGAGCTAAGTCTTCGCTCGATGTTGTCGTTGCTCTTACAGGAAATTCCATATTGGATTGTCCAGAGCAGAGCCACACCTCTCCAATATATATAAGGTGTAAATCGCGCCGTTCTCCTTTTGTTCTGATTTGAGCTTCATAGGGTCCGCCTGCTTCCATGGCAGGAAAGGTTACCTTCCAGTGTCCATCAGCAGCTGCGATACCAGTCTGTTGCTGTCCATTAAAAGCCACTTTCACTTGTGTTCCAGCATTGGCTGTCCCTCGAAACACGATGGGTTGCTGACGTTGCATCACCATCCCATCACCATAGAGAGGCGCAAGTTTCAATCCACCATCGTTTCCTGTGAGTGCAGCATAGATGGTTTTCGCCATGATGGCAGCACCTTCGGCATTCGGGTGTAGCGCATCGGCAAATAAATCAGGGCGTGAGTAGAGTGGTGTGTGTAAATCAATGAGCCCCGTTTGGTTGGCTTTGGCAATGCGTCGGATATGCTTTTGTATGGCCGCATGCCAGTCACGTGTGCCACTTTCAAAGCGAGGATGGGGATGAAAGATGGGCGTCATGAGACAAAGCCATATCTGTGCTTTGGGATTGGCCTGGCGAAAGCTATTGATGAGCTGTTGATAATCATAATCAAATTCGCTGTTATAGTTGGGCCAGTTGCGTGGGTCTGTGTCGTTGAGCCCTAAATGGATAACCACAAAGTCAGGTTTGAAAGCTAAGGCTTCCTGATATTCTGGCTGCTGAATATAGGGGCGATGTCCCTTAGAGAGTAGTGTTGTGCCTGAATGCCCAAAATTTCTTACTTCGTAGGGTTTGCCTAAAAGTTGTTGCAGCACGTAGGGATAGCAATGGGTCTCACGATTGTCTAAGCCATAACCAAAGGTAACGCTGTTGCCAACACAAGCCACTCTAATAGGATTTTTTGCAGAGCCTAAGAGGGTGATGAGTAATAAGCCACATACCAATAAATATCTTTTTGTCTTTTGTTTCATTTGCCTTAGCTGCTTTTTGTTTAATAGATTTAGCGCTGAGTTTTGTAGCTACAAATATACAATAAATATGAAACATGCCCAAATATCTATCTGTTTTTTTCTGTTTTTTTATGCTTGAAAAAGGAGATTGGAAAGTCCAAAACAAGTATGGAACGTGAGAGATGGCATAGAGGGGGAAGCCTGTTTCCTTCTTAGGAGGCAGAAAACAGACTTTCAAGCAGGCTTTGGCCAGCATGGTTGTACAATGAAGTTCATGAAGCATTTCGTTATCATCTACTAAGGAAGGTATAGGAGTCCTGTGAAAAATTCGCTCCAGGATGTTAATGGTTTTGTAAGGATTGTGGGTATTTCTGTGATGCAAATCGTCGAGAAGTGTAATTGCTATTTTGAGTATGTATAAGGAAGTGCTACCCATATCTTACGAAAATGGTGAGAAGGGAACATACTTTTACATTGTGGGGTATCCTCAAATACTCTGTATATGGCGTTGTTCGTAGAAGCTTTAGGCATTAAATGCGATAAAAATCATTCTAAATCTGTGCAAGGTGTAAGGCTTTGCACCAATATTTTTTATTAACTTTGTAGGCAAAATCAACGGGAATAATGAAAATCGGGATTATCGTTGCGATGGACAAAGAGTTTGCGCAACTGCAAAAGGTGTTTGGAAACGACCCCAACGTTGTGCTGCAAAAATGCGGCATCGGTAAGGTGAATGCCGCCATAGGAGCCACGATGATGATTGAAAAGCATCATCCCGATGTGATTATCTCTTCGGGATGTGCGGGTGGTGCCGACCCTTCGCTCAACGTGGGTGACGTGGTTGTGGCCGCTGAAACGACCTATCACGATGCCTATTGCGGCGATAATTGCGCCTATGGGCAGATTATGGGCATGCCAAAACGGTATATATTGTCGGATAAACTCAATGTAATTGTGCAGCAATTTGGTGCAGATTGCTCCACAATATCAATGGGTTTAACGGTAAGTGGCGACTGGTTTGTGGATACACGTGAAAAGATGTGTGAGATTATGCAGCATTTTCCCGAGGCCAAAGCCGTGGATATGGAGAGTTGTAGCATTGCGCAAGTGTGTTACACATTTGGTGTGCCCTTTGTGAGTTTCCGTATTATAAGCGATGTCCCTTTAAAAGACCATAAGGCAGAGATGTATTTTGATTTCTGGGATCGATTGGCTGATGGTAGCTTTGAGGTGACACATCGATTTGTGGAGCGGTTACAACAAGTAGGCAATGTCTTGAAATAAATATAGAAAGGGAATAAAGAATGGAAAAGATACCGAGTTTCACAGTGAACCACGAACAATTACAACGTGGTGTTTATGTGAGTAGGAAAGACCGTGTGGGTGGCGAGATTGTGACGACATTTGATGTGCGCATGAAATTGCCTAATCGTGAACCCGCATTACATAATGGTGCCATTCACACCATAGAGCATCTTGCAGCGACTTTCCTTCGCAATGATGCTGAATGGAAAGAACGTATTGTTTATTGGGGGCCTATGGGTTGCTTGACAGGTAATTATCTCATTGTGCAGGGCGACTTAGAAAGCAAAGATGTGCTGGACTTGTTGCGACGTACTTTTGATTTCATCGCTCATTATGAAGGGGAGATACCAGGTGCTTCAGCAATGGATTGTGGTAACTATCTGTTGCAAGATTTGCCGATGGCACGTTATGAAGCAGAAAAGTTTTTGAAAGAGGTGCTCCTATCCATCACCGAAGCGCAAATGCACTATCCACCTAAAGCAGAATAGATGCCATTTATCGGTTTTTTATCTTTTTAAAAAAGAAAAACGTGCATATTGCAATAGCTGGAAATATAGGGAGTGGCAAGACGACGCTCACGGAATGTTTAGCACATCATTATGGATGGATTCCTAAATATGAGGCTGTGGACTATAATCCTTATTTGGAAGACTATTATAAGGATATTCCAAGGTGGTCGTTTAATATGGAAGTGTTCTTTCTGAAAGAACGTTTTAAAGATTTGCTGACGTTAGCGAAAAGCAGCGGAAAAGAAACCTTTGTGCAGGATCGTAGTATCTATGAAGGGGTATATGTGTTTACAGAGAACAACTATCAGATGGGCAATCTCAGTGCACGAGACTTTCATACGTATATGGAACTTTTCGAATCGATGACGCATATATTGCATTACCCCGATTTGATGATTTATCTTCGGTCGAGTGTTTCAAATTTAGTAAAGAACATTCAGAAGCGCGGACGCGACTATGAACAGCAGATGCCTTTGGAATATTTGGAGCGTTTAAACCAACTCTACGAGACATTCGTGTTTCAAAAGTATCAGGGAAGGGTGATGGTTGTGGAAGTTGATACACTCGATTTTCTACGAAATAAAAAAGATTTCTCGGGTATTATCGATCAAATCGATGCCCATTTGTTCGGATTATTCTAACCTATTAATATTGAATTATGCATATAGCAATTGCTGGAAATATTGGAAGTGGTAAAACAACACTCACGCGAATGTTGGCCAAGCGGTTTCATTGGATACCGCGTTTTGAGCCTGTAGATGACAATCCTTATCTCGATGACTTCTATGCAGACATGCCTCGATGGTCGTTTAATTTGCAAGTTTATTTCTTGAATAAGCGTTTTAAAGAGGTGGTTGAGATTGCAAAAAGTAAAGATACCATTATTCAAGATCGAACGATTTTTGAAGATGCACGCATCTTTGCACCTAACTTGCACGAGATGGGGATGATGAGTGATCGAGATTTTGCAAACTACTCAGACCTCTTTGACTTGATGATTTCATTGGTTGCCTTGCCCGATTTGATGATTTACATTCGCTCGAGCATACCTACTTTGGTGAAACATATTGGAAAAAGAGGACGGAGCTTTGAAAAAAGTATTCGTATCGACTATCTCACCGGGCTTAATAATCGCTATGAAGACTGGATTAAAGGCTATAAAGGACACCTTATTATCATTGATGGTGATAACATAGATTTCGAAAATAATGCACAAGATTTTCAGAAGGTTACCGACCAGATTGATGCTGAGCTGTATGGATTGTTCCCTTTGAAATAGAAAAAACAGCAATCAAACCAAACATTTTAAAAATATAGTACCACTTTAACCTTTTCTCGTATTGCTGGTGTAATCTTTTGAAAAAAGAACTTTTAATACATCAAAAAGCAAAGTACATGAAACATCTATTATTAGGATTAATGTTGCTGTTCACACTTGGTGCCAACGCCATCAAAGTGACGCATGGTCCATGGATATGTGATATGGATAGCACAAGTGCAACCATTGTTTGGGTGACCGATAAGCCTGGCCTTTCGTGGGTAGAGGTGGCTCCCGAAGGTCCCGATCACTTCTATGGGCAGGCACGACCTCGCTATTATGACGTGTTGGCGGGACGCAGAGTGATTACGGATAGTGTGCATCGCGTGCACGTGACAGGCTTAAAACCCGATGCGAAGTATCGCTATCGTGTGTTCACGCAAGAGATTGTTGAGTGGCATTACGACGATTTGGTGAGCTTGGGTAAGACTGCTTGTACCGATGTTTGGCGTGGTAAGCCCCTACACCTTTACGACTTTTCCTGCCCAACCGCGCGATCTTACCTTCTTGGTATTGAATGATATTCACGAGCGACCGCAGTTTATGAAAGAATTATGCAAAGATGTTGACTTCCATAAGATTGATTTTGTGTTGCTCAATGGCGATATGTCTCACCGCATACGCGACCAGAAACACATGATGGATGCCTACTTAGACACCTGTGTTAGTATGTTTGCCACGCATACCCCGTTGTTCTTTAATCGTGGGAACCATGAGCTGCGCGACCGATTCGCCGATAACCTTTATCATTATTTTCCCACAAACAATGGCCATTATTATCGCGTACAGCACGTAGCAGGAATCGATTTCTTGTTTATTGACTCAGGAGAAGATAAGCCTGATGAGAGTATTGAATATAGTGGTATGGTGGATTATGACCATTATCGCGAAGAGCAAGCTCACTGGTTGCGTAGCCTTCGTGAAGAAAAAGGTGGGACGTTATCCTTTAGTGGTGTTCTCACATGCCTCCAACATTGAAAAAAACTGGCATGGTTGCTATCACATGCAGAAAAACAATCACTCCAGAGCTCAACAAAATGAATGTTTCTGTGATGCTTTCTGGTCATCTACACGCGTTTGCCTATCAAGAACCGAATGAGGTAATCAACTTCCCTAATTTGGTGAATAGCAACAATACGTACTTGCTTTGTCATATCTCGAAAGGCAAGATGGAGGTGGATTACGTGGGGTTGACAGCGAAAGAGAAAAAGCATTTTACGTTTCCACTAAAATAATCGTGAGACAGGCGGTTGCAGTAGCCACCGAATAACCATAGGTTGCTGGCCGCCATCCAACGCATTTGCAAGCATTATCCACTACAAACAATTTTATCCTGGGTTTTTAATGAATGACACTCCTGATGGCTACATCGCACGATTGAAGGAAGGCTCTTACGAGGTTTTCTCCGATTTGTATGCACATTATTCTAATAGGCTCTATGGCTTTGCCATGGCACAAACTAAAAATAATGCCCTTGCTGAGGATATTGTGCAGGAGGCATTCTTGAAATTGTGGAACACACGTCAGCAGTTGGATTGCTATGGTAACGTACATGCTTTGTTATTCACCATCGCGCGAAACTTGATTATCGATGGTTTTAGAAAGCGAATCGCGCAGATTGATTTCGAAGAGTATCGGCAAGCTTGTCATAAAAATGTCGCCCATCCCTACGCCCGAAGAGCAGGTGAATTATCATGAAGTGGTAGAACAGGTGGAACAAACGAAAAGACACTTGTCAAAACGAGCATGCCAGATCTATGAAATGAGCCGCGAAAAGAATATGACCATACAAGAGATTGCCGACTCCTTGAATTTATCTTCGCAGACGGTTAAAAACTATCTTACATCAACCTTGAAGGTTTTCAGACGCGAGTTGAAGCAGCGTTAGATCCCTGCTGAGGCCTCGTTCGCTAAAATCGAGTTCTCAAAGGGCGATTATTCCTCCAATCATGATTAAAAAACTATCGTTAATAAACGTTATATAAAGGTATTACGTGAGCGTCTTTGCGTATCCTTATTAGAAGTAACCCTTTATGGAAAAGCGAATAGAAGAATTGTATCAACAATATTTATCGGGGCAATTGTCGCAATCTGACTTCGAACAATTGCAACGAAAGGTGGTGCAAACCTCCGATGAAGACTTATGGAATTTGATGTGTGGTGAGTTCTCTTCCTCTGCTTCTTCGGCTAAAATGGAGGATGCCTCACAACAAAGAATACTGCAACAACTTCAGCAACAGATACGCCGTTCGCAGCGTTGGCAGCTTGTTCGTAGGCTTTTGCGTCGTGCCTCGGTGGTGATTTTACTGGTATCTGTGTTGAGTGGCAGCATTTGGTGGTTGCGTTCGCAGCATGCGAAAACACCTATCTATACCTATGTCAGTGTGAAAGCCGGCAGCAAAAGCACGGTCACACTGCCCGATGGCACCCGTGTGAGTCTCAATGGCAATAGTCAATTGCGTTATCATGTGGTTCCAGAGGAGCAGCGTGAAGTGGAGCTTTTGCGAGGTGAAGCCTATTTTGATGTGACCAAGGATGCCGATTGTCCTTTCCATGTGCGTGTAAACGATATGCAGATTGAAGTGTTGGGCACACAATTTAATGTGCGTTGTCACGAAGGAGTGGTTGAAACAGCACTATTCTCGGGAGCAGTTCAGCTCTCTGCTGCAGGTCTTTCGCAGGTCTATCAGCTGGTGCCTGGTCGAAAGTCAGTCTACTCCGTAGTCAACCATCAAATGAATATTTGTGATAATGATAGCACTACGGACGCACGCTGGAAAGATGGTTATCTGGCGTTTAGTAGCCAACCGCTGAGCGAAGTGCTGCAAGAAATAGAAAATTGGTATGGTGTAACGATAGAATTGCGCAATCAAAAATTAGCAGATGATTTGCTCACGGGGGCTTTCTATCACGAGACCTTGGAGAGCGTACTCTATTCGTTGAGTTTGCAATATAAATTTAAGTATCGATCAAGCATAATCATATCCTCATAGAATAATCAAATCTACAAACCTATATCATAATGACAAGCAAACAGAGAAATAAATGGAAAGACGCACGGCGCATCTTACTTATCCTGGCGCTGTTGCTGCTTCCTGTCACGTTGTGGGCGCAGCGTGGCCGTGTAAGCCTTTAATCTTCAGAACGAAGAAGTGAGCCTGTTTATTCAACAGGTGGAGAAACAAACCCGCTATACGTTTGTTTACCGTAACAATGTTCTTCAACCGCAAACGAAAGTTACCTTGGTATGTAAAGATTTGCCGTTGGAGAAAGCTCTCTCGCAAGTGTTCGCTCCTTTAGGGATCCAGTATTCTTTTAACAATAGTACCATTGTATTGATAAAGGAAAAAAAGCTGATAAAAAAACGAGCGAAAGACAACTAAACCTTCCAGCGAACGCACGCAAATGGCAGCAGGAACGAGCAAGCTTTCGGGTGTTGTGCATGATGCAAATGGCGACCCAATCATTGGGGCAAGTGTTTTGTTGAAGGGGACAAAGGTGGGCACTATTACGAATGCTGATGGCGAATTTGCATTGGATGTGCCAGCAGATGGCATACTCCTGATTTCGTATATCGGCTTTGCCACTCGTGAAGTAGCCATCAAAAAAACACGCCAAATTAAAAATTACATTGGATGAAGACGAAGCACACAACCTCAATGAAGTGGTAGTTGTGGGCTATGGAACACAGAAAAAAAGCCTCGGTAACGGGTGCTATCGCTTCTGTCACCACAAAAGATTTGGTGCAGACACCACAGGCGAACATCAGCAATATGTTGGTTGGTAAGATGCCAGGCTTGATTGCTATGCAGCGAAGCGGTGCGCCAGGTGAAGACCAATCCACATTGTTGATTCGCGGTGTGAGCACGTTTTCCGACAATACAGCACCTTTGGTGATGATTGATGGCGTAGAACGTCCTAACTATAATGGTCTTGATCCGAATGAAATTGAGTCGGTAAGCATTCTTAAAGATGCCTCGGCAACGGCCATCTATGGTGTGCGAGGTGCTAATGGTGTGATATTAATTACCACACGAAAAGGGCAACAAGGTAAGCCACGTTTGAGCTATTCGGGGAATATTGCAATCCAATCTCCTACGGCATTGCCACATTATTTAAATAGTGCGCAGTATTGTGAAATGTACAATGAGGCGCTTAAGAACGACGCTTATACAAAGGGAACGACGTATGTTCCGCGCTTTACGGAGGAAGATATTGAGCGCTATCGCGATGGAACCGATCCCATTATGCATCCCAATACGGATTGGGTGGGTAAATTTTTGCGTAACACTTCGATGCGCACACAACACAACTTTCATATCTCAGGTGGCACCAATCGGGTGAAATATTTTATCTCTGCGGGCTTCTTTAAACAGAATGGTATGTATAAGTACACGAAGATTGATCGTGATCATGATGTGAATGCTTCGGATGCACGTTATAATTTCCGTTCCAATCTTGACTTTAATGTCACGCAAGATTTTAAAGCTATCGTGCAATTGGCAACACAGATTAACAATATTCGTACACCAGGTCTCGGCAATAGTGAGCTTTGGAAAGAAATTTCTTGGGCCACACCCTTGGGAACTCCTGGTATGGTTGATGGCAAACTGGTGCGTCTTGAAAACGCTATCGATGATGAAAATCCTTGGCAAGCCCTGTTGAATAATGGTTATAACGACACCTATGCGAACACCATCAATACGACATTGCGTTTTTGAATACGATTTGTCCAGAGTGTTGTTAAAAGGTTTATCGGTTCATGCCAGTACCTCTTATGATAGCTATTATTATAGTAGACGGCTCTCAGTGAAGACCATGCAGACGTTTGTTCCTAAGCGGGATCCCAACGATCAAACGCAAATTATTCTCATTCCACAGAATGAAGCGAGCACATGGGGTGGCGAATTTGAATATGGTAAGAATAGAAAAAGTGTATTTTTGAAGCAGGACTTCATTACAACGCCACATTCGGAAAGCATCAGGCAACTGGACTCTTGCTCTATAACCAAAGTAAGTATTATGCACCTTCTTTAAAGTTCCATGTCCCTAATGCCTATCAAGGTATTGTCGGACGTATAACCTATGGTTATGCTAACCGTTATTTAGCGGAGTTTAATATGGGGTATAATGGTACAGAAAAATTTTGCTGCTGGACGCCGGTTTGGCTTCTTTCCTGCCGTCTCAGTAGGCTGGGTTGTGAGCGAAGAACCTTTCTTTCCTAAAAACAACTGGCTTGTTTATCTGAAACTAAAGAGCCACTTATGGTGAGGTAGGTAATGATAAAATTGGTGGAGATCGTTTCTTATATCTTCCTTCAGTTTATGGAAATACGACTGGAAGTCTATCGGGTTACAACTTTGGGGCATCGGCAAATCCTGTTTATTCGCAAATGATTGAGGAAAAAAACGCTTAGGAAATCCGTTGCTGACCTGGGAGAAAGCACGTAAGTTAAATATAGGTGTCGACATGAATTTCCTGAAGAATCATCTCACGATGACGTTTGACTACTTTAAAGAACGACGTAACAATATCCTTTCTAACCGCAATAGTGCGCCCATGTTAATTGGTGCTTCACTGCCAGCTTACAATATGGGTGAGATGGAAAATAGCGGTTTTGAGCTGGATATAAATTATCGAAATAGCATCCGTGACTTTAATTATTGGGGACGGTTCAACTATTCTTTTGCACGCAATAAAATTCTTTTCCAAGATGAAGTGCCCGAGAAGTATGCTTATCAAATGCGCACAGGTCGGCGTGTGGGACAGTTTTATGGTCTTCTTTTCGATGGTTTCTACAATACATGGGAAGAGATTAATGCGCTTGATAGGCCTGTAAGCAGCTGGAATGGCAACCGCTTGCAGCCTGGAGATATGCGTTATGTTGATGTCAATAAAGATGGGAAAATTGATATGTACGACATGGTGCCCATCGGATATTCGTCTACTCCTGAGATTATATATGGTTTTTCTGTGGGTTGCAGCTGGCGTGGTTTTGACTGTTCTGCACTCTTTCAAGGAACATCCCATGTTTCAATCAAGTATTTTGGCCGTGCATTATGGCCTTTTATCAACGCACATAATAGTGCAAAAACATTAATTTTGGAACGTTGGACGCAGGAGCGTTATGAGCAAGGAGCCACCATAAGCTTCCCTCGTTTATCAATGAGTCCAACGCGAGATACAGATAACAACTATCAAGACTCTAATTTCTGGATTCGCAATGCCAACTATTTACGGTTGAAAAATGTGGAGATTGGCTACACTTTTCGTAAGCATCAACTCAAGACGTTGGGGTTAGAAAGCTTGCGACTCTATGTCAGTGGTACCAATTTGTTTACTTGGACAGATGTTATCGACTTAGACCCTGAGGCGCCATCTAAAGGAGGTGCAGTAGAAATCAATACTTATCCGCTGCAAAAGATCTATAATGTTGGCTTAAATATTCAATTCTAAAACCTTTCGTATGAAAAAAAGAAGTTTATATCTATAGCATCGATACTCGCGACTGTTTTTCCTGACAGCTTGTTCCGATTTCTTAGAGACTCCACCCTCTGTAGACTATGGAGAGGATGAAGTTTTTGCTACGCGTGTAGGGTGTAGAGAAGCTTTTAACGACGCTTTATGCCGAAGGAATGCCCTATGGATTTTGTATGAGTAGCAGCAATACGGATCGGCGGTTGTTATCGTCATCCACGCTGGCTTCTGCCTGTGATGAGGGCGAAGATGTGGCTACTTGGGCTATGGGAAATGCCGCATGGAATGCAGGAAATCACACCAACAGTAATTTTACATGGGATGAAGACTGCCGTTTTTATTTGCGAAACCACACGATGCGAGTGGCAAACCTCATTTTAAAGCGTATCCATGAAGTGCCTTTCGATGAAGGAGACCCCGATTTTAATCGGCGCACTACAGGTGAAGCCTACTTCATGAGAGCCATGTTGTTGTGGGAAGGTGTCTATCGTTATGGTGGAATGCCTATTGTAAGAGAGGTCATCGACCCAACAGATTTCTCACAACGGGCACGCAATTCCTTTGCAGATTGTATCGATTCGATTCTCATTGACTGTGATCGTGCCACAGAATATCTGCCCGATTACTATACCGACAATGCTAAACTGGGGCGCGCTACGCGTATAGCTGCTTTGGCTTTAAAGAGCAGAGTATTGCTTTATGCTGCAAGTCCTTTGTTCAATACGAATACACCTTATATGGCTTTTCCTGGGCATGAAGAGCTCATTGGCTATGGCAACTACGATAGGGAGCGTTGGAAAAAGGCTGCCGATGCAACTAAAATTGCAATCGATGCAGCTATAGCCTCTGGCCATTATCATCTGTATAACACCGGAAACCCCGATAAAGACTATGAAGATGTGTGGACCATTCCCGATAATGAAGAAATCATTTTGGGGAATATGAAATATCGTAATTTCAAGACGACCAGTCGGCCTTTGGTGGCAAACCTACCCACATGGGCCATGAATAAGTCATGGGGTGATGCGGGATTATATGTGCCCTTTAATTTCGTTTTGCACTATGAGAGGCGTGCAGATGGGCAGCCTGCTGATTGGAATATGGATGGAGGTGACAACCTTATTGATATTTATAACAGTCTTGATCCGCGTTTTAAGCAGACCATTGCCTATCATAGTAGTAGTTGGAATGATGAGATTCCGTTTATCAACTTCCTTGAAGGTGGTGCTGAACATTCGAAAATGGATCGTACAGCACACTTACTTCATAAGTGGGTACCCCGTATATTGCACGTCAATGGTAGCAATACGGCCAATGTTCAGTGGCCTGTTTTCCGACTGGCTGAGCTCTATTTAAATTATGCCGAGGCACTGAATGAGTATGAAAGTGCACCGCCACAAGCAGCTTATGATGCGGTCAATGCCATCCGTTCACGTGCAGGAATGCCTGATTTCCCTGCAAATATGACACGAGAAGCTTTTCCGAACGAAGCTCCGTAACGAGCGTGCTGTGGAGTTAGCTTTCGAAGATCATCGCTTTTGGGATATTCGAAGATGGCGTATAGCAGGTGAAGAAGGCGTCATGAAAAGGGCAATTTTATGGTTTAAAAAATTCATTCAATAGATGGGAATAAAACACATATTCATTATCAACCCTATGTTTTTGAATATCGTTTTTGGAATGATAACTGCTATTTATATGCCATTGACCAGAAAAGAAGTCAACAAAGGTTATCTCATTCAAAATCCTGGATGGTAGTTAAAAACAAACCTTAATGTAAAATAATAGGACAATGAAATTGAAATATTTTATCATCAGCTGTGTACTTATGCAGTGCTGTTCTCCTGTTAGTGCACAAGATATTGTCGATACAACGATGACACCTATAGCTTATGGAGCACAGCCTTCATGGGCACAATCAGCAGCAATCTCCACTGTAAAAGGTGAACGCCTCATGGAAATTACCTCGCCAACGGTGGGCAATGCCTTAAAAGGAATGCTGCCAGGGCTATCACTTCTTCAGAAATCGGGTGAGCCAGGTTACGACTTTTACATGGAGAATATGTTCACACGTGGTGTGAGTTCGTTCAATAGTAAGCAAGAAATGCTTGTCTTTATCGATGGTTTTGAAGCTCCTTTAGACAACCTTTCTACCGAAGAAATCGAGTCGGTTTCTTTGCTAAAGGATGCGGCAGCATTGGCAATCTATGGTTCAAGGGGTGCCAATGGCGTGTTGTTGATTACGACAAAGAAGGGCTTCCGCTCTGCACCAAAGATTGGATTCCGCATGCAAACGGGCATTCAAATGCCAACAGTGATGAACACTCCGATGGATGCTTACCACTATGCGAGTCTTTATAATCAAGCACTTGCCAACGACGGGAAAGCTCCTATCTACACAGATGATATGCTCGCGGCCTATCAATCGGGTAGCAATGCCTACCTTTTTCCCAATGTAAATTGGAAAACGCAGGTTTATAAAACGACGACACCACTAACCATGGGCGAACTATCTTTCCGTGGGGGAGGTAGCGGATTGAATTATTATGTCATGGCAGGGCTATTGCAAAACGATGGTATTTATCGTGGAACAGACTCCAAACGACGTGAAAATGCCAATGTCGATTATGCACGTTATAACTTCAGAGCCAACTTAGACGTAGACATCACCCGCTATTTCCGTGCATCACTCTATTCAGGAGTGAGCCTCGCCGAGAAGACAATGCCTGGAGGAGGCGGTGCGGATTCCTACTTAAATGCCATCTGGAGCACACCTCCTAATGCTTTCCCTGTCTACAATCCGAATGGAAGTATTGGCGGGACATCACTCTATACCAACCCTGTAGCCAATCTTTTGTATCGTGGGTTGAATAAAGAGAACTCTCGTTCACTGCAAGTCATCTTCGGTTTACAATATGACTTTAATGCTTTTGTGCGTGGACTGAGTGCCAAAGTGATGTTTGGTTATCATAATTTTATGGCTGAAACGTCGCCCAAAACACGCGATTATGCACGCTATTCGCTCCAGCAAACGGGGGTCGATGCACAAAATAATCCGATTTATAGTTATACGCAATATGGGTCGGAGGCTGCGTTAACCGCATCTGAAGGATTTCGAACCAGTCAGTCACGTGTAGGTCTACAAGCGCAGATAGATTATCAACGACGTCTCGGTAAGCATGGCATCCATGCAATGTTGCTGATGCTTAATGATCGTTATCAAGTCTATAATGTGCGCGATGATGAGCGTTATGTAAACTTTGCAGGCCGTTTAACCTATGACCTTAACCAGCGTTATATCGCCGAGTTGGTGGCTTCTTATATGGGTACCGATAATTATGCTCGCGGGCATCGCTTTGGTATTTTCCCAGCATTCTCTGCAGCATGGGTAGCCAGTCAGGAGTCTTTCTTCAAGGCAATGCCGTGGATTGATTTCTTAAAAGTTCGCGCATCCTATGGTCTTACCGGTAACAATCAAACGTCAGCACGTTATATTTACGATGAGGCTTATGCCAGCAAGGGAAGTTATCTCTTTGGTATAGGAAGCTCACAGTCTTCAGGTTTCACGGAAAAGACTTTGGCTAATCCTGCCGTTTCGTGGGAGAAAAAACGCGTTGTCAATATCGGTTTCGATGCAGTCGTATTGAGAAATCTGTCGTTCAACTTCGACCTCTTCCATGAAACCCAATCAGATATTCTCACACTTCCCTTATGCACAGGTGCTCGGTATCGTAGGAGCTTCCTATGGTGGTATCCTTCCTTTGATGAATGTGGGTAAAGTAACCAATCATGGTTTTGAGTTCAAAGCACGTTATCAAGGGACGATTCGTGACAGAATCTCTTACTTTGCAGAGGCCGGAACATGGTATGCAATGAGCCGAGTTGATGAGCAAGGGGAAGATATAAAAGCCGAGAGCTATCTCTATAGAAAAAGGAAATCCCGTGTGGAAACCTATTGTTTTAGAGGCCGAAGGCTTCTATACGGCCGACGATTTTGATGGTAGTGGCAGACTAAAAGCCAATCTTCCTCAGCCTCAATTCGGACATGTTGCTCCTGGAGATATTCGCTACAAAGATTACAATGGCGACCAGATTGTCGATGGAAATGATGCACATCCTGTGGGCAACGCTACTGTTCCTGCGTGGAACTACATGTTTAGTGGCGGTATCAAATACAAAGGTTTCGATATCAATGTGCTGTTCCAGGGGGTTGCTCAACGCGATATTTATTTGCGGGGTCCCAACGTTTACTCCTTCCAAAATAATGGATCAGCTTCAAATTTAGCTTTCGATAGTTGGACACCAACCCACACCGACGCTACTTATCCGCGTTTGTCAACGGTTGATTTCAGCAACAATTATCGCACATCCACCTTTTGGCGTCGTAATGGAAGCTACTTAAGGTTGCGCAATATTCAGCTCGGTTATGAGCTGTCTGCAGCAGTTTCGCGAACCCTACGTTTGAATAGCGTTTATTTTTTTATGTCAACGCTACCAATTTGTTCACGCTCGATCATCTTGGAAAATTGGGTGATGCCGAGCAAGACTATCTCTTAAGTTATCCCCTCATGCGCACGGTTAGTGTCGGTTTGAAACTTGCATTTTAAGTAATATTCTATTTAAAAATATCCCTCTATGAACGTAAAGTTTTCTCCATATATTGTCGTTTCGATAGTCATCAGCGCAACTTCTATTCTCAGTTCGTGCAATAGTTTTTTTAGATCGTGAGGAAGAATCGTTTATTGATAAGACGGCAACGTTCGACTCTTACAATCGAACAAAATCCTATCTCACCTATGCTTACACCCTTCTCCCTGAAGGCTTAAATCGCTTTTCGAATGGTGCTTTGTTGGCGGCTGCAACAGATGATGCCACATTTGCCGTCGAATCGTCTGATATTCGGCAGTTAGGTAATGGCTCATGGAACGCCTTAAACAACCCCGATGATCGATGGAATCGCTATTTTTCGGGTATTGCTAAGTGCTGCACCATCATGGAAAAATACCGACCATGTAAACCTCGATATTTCACGATTAGACCCCGATAAAGCGGGTAGAGTATGCCAACAATTTAAAAAGATATCCGCATGTGGTGTGCCGAAGCACGCTTCCTTCGTGCCTATTTCTATTTTGAATTGCTCAAGCGTTATGGCCCCATTCCCATCATCACTTCAACGCTGAGCATCAATGGTGACTATGGAAATATGCCACGCCCCACGATGAAAGATGTGGTCGATTTCATTGTAAGTGAGTGTGATACCGCAGCAGAAACACTCGAACTTACCCCGTGGCGCAATGTCAATGATGCCTTTGGTCGTGCCACGAAAGGGGCTGCTTTAGCCTTGAAGAGTAGGGTGTTGCTCTATGCTGCCAGCCCACTTTATGTTGACTTTGGCGACATCGACGAGGCTCATAAACCCTCGGATGTAGCGCAATGGCGGGCTGCTGCCAATGCAGCAAAGGCCGTTATCGACCTCAATCAATATGAGTTAGCCTCGTCCTATGGTAATCTTTTTTTAAAAAACGATTTCCAAAATAAAGAGTATATTTTCGTGCGTAGGTATGCTGCTAATGCTAATTTTGAGAAGAGCAACTTCCCCGTGAGTTTCGGTGGGACAGGGGGCACAAATCCTTCTCAGAACTTAGTCGATTCTTATGAAACGCTCGATGGGACGGCCTTTGATTGGAACAATCCGGCCGATGCTGCGTTGCCTTTTGCCAATCGAGATGACCGCTTAGCGGCTACAATTTTAATGAATGTTGCAGACTTTAAAGGTAAAAGGGTGGCCGCTTATCCTGGTGGAGCAGACGCAAGTCCTAATCCGAATGCAACGAAGACGGGCTATTATCTGCGCAAGTTCCTCAATGAAGATGTGAATATTCAAACGGGAGGGAGCAGCAGTGGGCATGTCGTTCCGCTGTTCCGCTTGGCAGAAATCTATTTGAATTATGCAGAAGCGCTCAACGAATGCGATCCCACCAATCCCGATATTGAGGTTTATCTCAACAAAGTTCGCAACCGTGCTTTGCTCCCCGACGTAGAGACAGGGCTTTCACAAGCGCAGATGCGTGGCGTAATTCAGCATGAACGGCGCGTAGAATTGGCCTTCGAGGAGCATCGTTATTGGGATGTTCGTCGTTGGAAAATTGCCTCTTCGACGCTCGGCGCACCGCTGAAAGGGGTACAAATCACGAAGAAACCTTTAGGGGGGTATGCTTATGCGCCCACCGAAATAGAACAGCGCGTGTTTGAGCCCAAGATGTATTGGTATCCCATACCGCAGTCTGAAGTGCTTAAATTAAAACAATGGAGACAAAATACAGGTTGGTAATAAAATAAGGTCATTATGATACGTTTAAGAAATATGATGGTGATGCTATCCATTTTGGGTGCGATAGCTTGCACAGAGAATAATATTGGCTATGATGAAGTGGTGAATGTTCCAAAAGGTGTTTATCTCTCTGGCGCATCGTCAGAGTTCTCTCTCCCCATCGAAACAGGTCGTCTAAAGGCCGGTACTCACGAAAACATGTTGAGTATCTTCGCTTGGTTGAAACCCAATGGCAGCTTTCACATCTCCTATGTGGATAGCGATGGCCAGCCCGTTGCGTATGGAAAGGGGAGTGAGATTGCCCTTTCCAATGCTCACGCCACAGCATTTAAATTGCAAGCCGGCGGCAATGGCTTCTCTGTACCCCAAGAAGGACTCTACCAAGTGGTGGTCAATCAACAAAGAAAAGAACTGGCTATCCTCCCCATTCAGTTTACCATGCAGAGTGATCATGCGTTGACTGCAGATAGAAAAACGTCTGTAGCGCTCAGCGACGTTACCTATGACCACAATCGACACATCGTTACCTGGAGCAATGCTGACTCAACCCAGCAGCTGTATCCCAATAAATATGTGTTCAATGTGAACGATGGGAGAACCCTCTATCTACGCGATAACGACACCGAGAACTACGCTTTGCCAGCAGTCTTCACGGGAACGGCGTCAACCGAACGTGCCAATCAGCTCTCAGAAGCCTATCAGCCCCTCACCAATCTGTCGGATGTGAAGTTGAAATTCCCTTTGAAAGGGCAATATCATGTGCAAGTGCAATACAGCGTACTCACAGGAGAATTTACGGCGCGCATGGGTGGAAAGGGCATCGAAGTAAAAGGACTTGCCAACACACTTTACATGGGTGGAACCAACTTTGGGGCGTGGAGCAGTAACGATGTGGTGCCGATGGCTCCTGTGGGTGCCGTTGGGAATGGCGAATTTTGGCGACTATGCTATTTGCAAGCTGGCCAAACCATAGAGTGGGCTACGACAAAAGATGGTGCCCAGGCATTCTCTTCGTTGGAAACAATGCAGGTGTGACGCTAAATGGCGACGGAAAAAGCCACGGTAAACGCCTCGGGGCTCTATTTGGTTTATGTGAACTTAGACCGCAAACTTATTACGTTTGAGCATCCTAAGGTCTATGCCTCGGTGCTGCTTTGGCAGATAAAGAACTGGCCTTAACCAGCAATGGGAGTCATTTATCAGTAGAAACAACCGAGACAGGAAACCTTCATCTTTTTGCCACGTCTGAGCAAAATGGACGAGACTGGTCAACCATGTTGTTCACCATTCATAATGGGAAGATTGTTTATCCAGGTGTCGTTGCGAACGAACCGCCTGTCTTGCCTGTGGCAAAGGGAACAACAGTCACGGTTGATGTAGCGCATCAAACGGCCGATTTTGGCGGAACAACCCCAGAGAATCTTATTCCAGAAGGCGTAAATCAGCTTTATATGACGGGCGACGACTTTGGACAATGGAATTGGGCCGCACCAGGAGTGGTGTCGTTAGAGAATGGTTATGCTGGGGCATCGCGTTGGTTTTATATCAGCTATTTGCGCGGAGGGACCGCACTTGAGTTCTCTACTGAAAAGGCTTTTGGCAGAGGAAACTTTGCTAAGTTGAAGACCGTGACAGACTATAACGTTGTGAATCATCGGGCAGTTGTTCCTCATGACGGCATCTACCTCATTTATGTGGGATTGGATTCGCGCGAGATTGCCATTCAACCCCTGACCCTTTCGGGTTCTTGTGGTGCTTCCAGTGTGACGTTTACGCCCAATGCTGATGGGCGAAGCATGAGTGTGACGCTGCCACAAGAGGGGCGATTACGCATTTATCCGAACATTCCGGCCTTCAGTCGTGTTAAGAAGTTTGGCTCGTGGAAGCGCGAAGTCTATGTCGATCCCGAAACGAAAGCGTTCTTATATCGTAAGAATGGCGACGGCGAACCAAATAAAGATTATGTGTGGAAAGCAGGAACAAAAATCACCATTGATTTTGTTTCAAAGCAAGCTACCATCGAAGTGCCATAGGTATGCGATGAGATGGTGTGGCAAAAGCGCTGTAATCGTTGGATAATATCGTATAGATTGTCACACCATATCATACATTTTGTTGCATGATATCACATTTTACAAAGCAATCTCCATCGCTTGGTAATAAAAAGACATTTATTTCCGTTTATATAAAAAGATGGAATTGCCGCGATAAACTATTTTTATCAGGCTCATGAAGCCATTCATAAAATATGAAAAAGAATTTTAACAGCAATATTTGTCCTGTGTATGAGCATTGTCAGTATAAGTGCACAGACAGAGCAGTTTGGAATCCCCGCATTGCCCGGCTGGAATCGTTTAAAAAGGCGATGAATTTAATGGTACAGATGTTGACCGTTTTGCTTGGGGCATGTATGGTGACGCACGTGAAGACTATAAGTTTGATACCTATGGGAGCAATGGAGAAACGGGAAGTGTACACATCTATCGCGATCAAATGATATCGGTAAAAAATGGCATACTCACCCTTCGTGCCACACGCGATGCTATTTTGACGGGGCTTTACCGGCCTGATAAGCCCGATAATGATGTTGATTATAGTGTGTTGTGGCGCAAACCCATCAAAAGGGAGTATGCCCCAAAGTACACAGGATGGTGGTCTGGTGCGTTGTCCAGTAGGAATGCAAAGGATCATGGGCGTTATTATCCGTTGTATTCGCGTATAGAAGTGAAGGCAAAGATACCCTATGCAATAGGGGTATGGATGGCTTTATGGCTTCGTCACCGCTATGGAGGAGCCGGAAACTTTGAGATTGACTTGCAAGAGTTCTTTGTTAATGACGATAATCGGGATATCCCTGATAATTGGACCAATCATACTTATTATTTCAAGGGCAAGCGAACGCTCCATCAATCGGTGCATGGGATGGATCGTGCCAAGTCATATCGTGATAGTGTGACCAACGAATTGAAGTACAAAACGACCTACAATCATAATGATTTTGCAGATCGTATCCGTGTTATTGATTTCAATCCAGAAGAAGATTTCCATGTTTATGGTGCACAAATCGACCCCTTCCCTGGCGACTCCTCAGTGCATTTGGCGGTAAGTTTCTTGTTGGATGGGAGAGTGAGATCGGTATTTACGACGAAGACTGACATGGTAAATGGTACTTCTGAATACCGTTATAATGAGCTCTTGAAAGATAAATATATCAAAGGTGATATCGATCATATTTGGGATGTGGCCGTAACAGGAGCCATGGGTGGCAAGATTGATACTCTTAATGGTCTTAATAGAGGCATCTTATACCCTGAATTGGATCCTCAATATCATGGAAAGATAAGTAAAGTGCCCCATAATTATGAAATGAATATCGATTGGTTGCGGGTGTATAAACGTACGAATCGGGCGCTGTGGCTGGGCTCTTTGCCCAAAGGGTCGGACTGGAAAACATTGGCCATCGACTTGAATATGCCCGCTAAGCAATTTAAAGGCTTGCAGGTGGGTGATCGAGCTTGTGATGGACCTTGACACGCTTAGCAATTCTGAGTTTAGAACTGTAGGGAAATTGGCCCTCGATGTTTGCGATAAGAGGGGTAAATCCATCATTACCTTACAGCCAGAATTGGCCCAACACGATGCGCAAATGACCTTTATTGTCGATACGGATGACCTTTGCAGGAAGCTGAAGACCGAGGGGTGTACCATCAAAGGAAAAAAATATTCGTTTATTCTCAGTGCTGCATTCCTCTAAAGATAGTGCAAAGTGGGTGGGCTTTAAGCAAATACAATGGGGCGAAGTGCTTATCCCCGCTGCATCATTTAAAAAAAGTTTCTGCAGGACAACAATTGGAAAATCACGGTGAGAGATGCAGATGTCAAAGCGCAAATTTTCTTGCGACAATTCAAGCAACCTGCACAAGGTGAGCACGACCGACCCTCTCTCGTCGGACAAAACGTATGGACATATTCTGAACTTGACTGCTGGGGCGGATGAAAAGGTGTACACCTTTACGCTTAATGCGCAAGCCGTTGAGGAGCTCAAGCAACATGGATTGGCCATAACAGGAAAGGGGTATTACCTGAGAAGTGTGCGTGTGATAGGAAGAGGAGATACCGATACAGCCATTAAGGATGTGAAAATGCATGTAAAAACCGATCCCGCGGTTTACACGTTGTATGGGATTAAGGTGGCCAATCGATGGCAAGCCGGCACGCTTCCACGCGGAATTTATATTGTAGGTGGTCGTAAAATTGTTGTGCAATAAAAATGAAGATGAAACATACGACTCCTTTTTTCTCTTACTATCTTTGTGGGATTGCCTTGTGCCTGTTGTCGATAGGGGCACTCAAAAGCCAGGCTTCTGAACGCCATCTATGGGATGAGGGCTGGCGTTTTGCATTGCAGAAAGACGACGCGCCACAGCAATCGACGTTCGATGATAGGGATTGGCGCCTGTTAGATTTGCCACATGATTGGGCTATTGAGGGCGATTTTTATGCGAAAAACCCTTCAGGTGCCACAGGAGGTGCACTGCCTGGTGGCAAAGGCTGGTATCGTAAGCATCTGTTTTTACAAGATAGCGATGCGACCTCTCGCTATGTACTCCATTTGGATGGGGCGTATATGAATACGTCTGTGTATGTAAATGGTACATGGGTGGGCACACGTCCCTACGGATTTATAAGTTTTAGTTTTGACCTTACACGCTACCTTCATAAACAAGGTGATAACATTGTGGTTGTGAAGGTGGACAATTCGCAGCAGCCCAATAGTCGTTGGTACACGGGATGTGGTATTTATCGCCATGTTTACTTGTCCAGATCGTCGGACATTCGCGTGGCTGAATGGAGTACACAAGTGATTGCTACCATCAAGAAAGGGGTAGGGGAGGTGACACTCAACACCCAGATTGAGAATTTTAGTGGAAGCCGTCGTCGGGTGGTTGTACGCCAAAAGCTATGGGATAAAGCACATCAGTTAGTTGCACAGACATCAAAAGTTTGTGTTGTTGAGCCTTCTGGCACTATCCTTCAGCAGCAAATGCGCGTGCGGCAGCCACAGCTATGGTCGCTTTCTTCGCCACATCTCTATATGGTTACAACAGAACTGGTGGCACAAGCGCAGGTGTTGGATTGTGATACCACGACGATGGGGTTCCGAACGGTGACATTTGACGTCAAGAAGGGGTTCTTTCTGAATGGCGAGAATATCAAAATCAACGGAGTTTGCCTGCATGGTGACCTGGGATGTTTAGGCACAGCAATCAATGAAGATGCTCTCTATCGACAGCTTTCGATGATGAAAACGATGGGTGCTAATGCCATAAGGTGTGCCCATAACCCACCGGCTCCCGAGCTTTGAACCTTTGTGACCGTATGGGGATGCTGGTTGTTGATGAAGCTTTTGACAGTTGGCTGCAAGGAAAAACATCATTCGACTATTCATTGCATTTCAAGACGTGGTTTGAACGCGATTTGCGCGATATGGTTTTGCGTGATCGTAACCATCCTTCTATCATCCTTTGGAGCATCGGTAACGAGGTATTGGAGCAATGGAACAAAACGAACGATACGGGAGTTGCCTTAGATGAGGTGAATATCTTGCTCAACAACCAGCGCGATAAGGCAGCGTTGACGGCTGGAGATACGCAGAATGTGAATGCCAGACTAACACAAGTGTTGGCGGCTATCGTGCGGCGCTACGACTCAACGCGCCTCGTTACGGCGGGATGTAACGAGGTGTCGCCCAACAATAACTTGTTTAAAAGTGGGGCATTAGATGTGATCGGGTTTAACTACCATCAGAAAAAAAGGTGAGCGAGGTGCCCCAGCAATTTCCAGGAAAGCCTTTCTTGATGACCGAAAGCGTGTCGGCTTTGCAGACCCGAGGTTATTATAAAATGCCCAGTGACTCGCTGTATCGCTTGCCAACTGTCAAGAAACCTTTCACGGATCCAACATTTCTTTGTTCTGCTTATGACAATTCTTGTGCCTATTGGGGTTCCACTCACGAAGAGACATGGGATGTGGTGAAGCACACACCTTATTGTGCTGGTCAGTTTATTTGGTCGGGGTTCGATTATATTGGCGAGCCTACTCCTTTCGCTTTTCCAGCAAGAAGTAGCTATTTTGGGTTGGTAGATTTGGCTGGCTTTCCCAAAGATGCCTACTACCTCTACCAAAGTGAATGGACGAAACAACCTGTGTTGCATGTCTTTCCTCATTGGAACTGGCTCGAAGGGCAAACCATTGACCTGTGGTGTTATTACAATCAAGCCGATGAAGTGGAACTTTTTGTGAATGGAACCTCACAGGGGTGCGCCGAAAGAACAATGAACACGAATACCATGTGGTATGGCCTGTGGTATTTGTGCCAGGAAAAGTGCATGTGGTGGCGCGAAGAAATGGACTGGTTGTAGCCGAAAAAACTCTACGAACAGCAGGCGCACCACATCATATTCGACTGACGCCTGACCGTAAGGTCATCAAAGCCAATGGTCGAAGTCTGTCGTTTGTTACCGTAGAAGTGGTGGATCGTGATGGTAATCGGTGCCCCTGGGCAGAAAATAATATCCTCTTTTCATTGCAGGGGGAGGGTAAAATTGCAGGCGTTGACAATGGCTCTCCTTTCTCCATGGAACGTTTTCAAGCCCACGAACGGCGTGCGTTCTTTGGAAAATGCCTGGTGGTTGTGCAAGCGGGCAAGGCGCCTTCAACTCTTCAACTCACAGCACGTGGCGTGGATTTGCAGTCTCAAACGATAGAAATTAAATCAGAATAAAACGTAAACAGAATGAAAACAAAACGAACGCTCTTATTGGCGACCTGCCTCATGGGCTGCTTTTTTGTGGGACATGCACAGCACATCAACCCGCGTCAACCTAAGAAAACGATGCCAAAGACATACCATGTGGTTGACAAAGAAACGCAGTTTGTGCGGCAACTCATGCAACAGATGACGCTGGCTGAGAAGATAGGACAACTTTCACAGTATGTAGGTGGTGAATTGTTAACGGGGCCTCAAAGCGAAGCCCTTTCTGATTCGCTCTTCGAACGCGGCATGGTGGGCTCTATTCTTAATGTGAGTGGCGTTGAAAAGCTGCGTGCACTGCAAGAAAAGAACATGCGGTTGTCGCGATTGAAAGTGCCATTGTTGTTTTGCTTTTTGACGTGATACATGGTTTTAAAAACAATTTTCCCTACACCATTAGCAGAATCTTGTTCGTGGGATTTAAATCTCATGTTTGAAACAGCTAAGGCTGCTGCGATAGAAGCATCTGCATCGGGTATTCACTGGACCTTTGCACCCATGGTTGATATTGCACGCGACCCACGCTGGGGACGCATTGTTGAAGGTGCAGGAGAGGATACTTATTTGGGATGTAAAATTGCAGAAGCGCGTGTGCGAGGGTTCCAATGGAATCTCGGAAAACCCAATGCGTTGATGGCTTGTGCTAAGCATTTTGTAGCGTATGGTGCACCGCAAGCTGGTCGAGATTATGCGCCAGTGGATCTCTCCTTATCGACATTGGCCGAGGTTTATTTACCACCTTTCAAGGCATGTGTTGATGCAGGAGTCAAAACATTCATGTCAGCATTTAATAGTTTCAATGGTATTCCCGCCACAGGGAACCACTGGTTGTTAACTGATTTGCTGCGTAAGCAATGGCATTATCAAGGCTTTGTGGTGAGTGATTGGAACGCTGTGCAAGAGTTGAAAGCACATGGTGTGGCCGAAACCGATGAAGATGCGGCGCTATTGGCGTTGAAGGCAGGTGTGGATATGAATATGACAGATGGTTTATATAATCGTTGCTTGGTGACAGCAGTGCGTGAAAAACACTTATCTGTATCGGATATTGATACTGCCGTAGAACGCATTTTGCGCGCAAAATATGCTTTAGGGCTCTTCGATGATCCCTATCGTTTCCTTGATGTTGCACGCGAACGACGAGAGGTGCGTTCGAGTAGGCTCGATTCTTTAGCACGGAAGGCGGCTGCTTTATCGATGGTATTGTTGAAAAATAAAGCTGCAGTGTTGCCACTTTCCAAGCAAATTCGACGCATAGCTCTCGTGGGGCCATTGGCAAATAACCAAGATGAGGTGATGGGCTCGTGGAATGCACGGGGCAATGCACGTGATGTTGTGACCGTGAAGGAGGGACTTCGACAGAAATTAGGGTAATGAAGTGGTGATAGATTACATACAAGGTTGTGATTTCACAGACCCTTCCAAGCGGGAATTTTCTGCTGCTTTTGATGCTGCTCAGCAAAGTGATGTGGTGATTGCTGTGCTGGGTGAGAAGGCATTGATGAGTGGTGAGTCACGCAGTCGTGCCATGCTTCGTTTGCCAGGACAACAGGAAGCATTATTGGATACGCTACATAAGGCAGGCAAGCCATTGGTTGTGGTGCTGATGAATGGGCGCCCATTGTGCTTACAAAAGGTTGATACGCTGGCTGATGCCTTGCTTGAAGCTTGGTTCCCTGGTACACAAACAGGTCATGCTGTAGCTGATATTCTTTTTGGTGACGTCGTGCCTGCGGGTAAATTAACGACTTCATTTCCGCTTACCGAGGGGCAGATTCCCAACTATTACAATTATAAACGCTCAGGACGGCCAGGCGATATGCCCTATAGCTCGACTGTTCGCCACATCGATGTGCCCAATCACAACCTTTATCCCTTTGGTTATGGGTTGAGCTATACCACGTTTTCATATGGTAAAATGCAATGTCCAGAGCAGTTCTCGGCTGATGGAACGCTACGAGTTTCGGTCGATGTGACCAATACAGGTCGTTTCGATGGTGAAGAGATTGTGCAGCTTTTATGTGGCAGACAAGGTGGCTTCAATGGTGCGACCAGTAAAAGAGCTGAAGGGCTTCCAAAAACTTTTCATTGCGAAGGGGCAAACGCGACGCGTCGATTTCGTGCTCGATGTGCATGATTTGGGGTTCTATGATAACCAAATGCGCTATGTGATAGAACCAGGAACGTTTGAAATCATGGTGGGAAGTGATAGCGAAACACTACAAAAGCGGTCAGTAGTGTGGCTGGGAGAAACACTTCCTCGCCAAGCGAAAGAACACATCTCTCGATGATTGGAGTGGAGGTTGGTGAATAGAATAGACTACTCGTCCTTTCATAGCATAATCTCATGTGCACATAAAAGATGATGAGAAGCCTTGACTATAATGCGTCTCCGTCCCAATAAGTGATGAAGAATAGTATTTCTGACGTGTTTTTTGTGTAAAAATAGATAAGGGCATTGTTTCTAATGTGTTGTTTGATTAGAAAGGATTAAAAAACAATGTCTCTGGCAGTTCCTTGTTCGGAGAGCATGTTAGATACAGTGCTTCTAATATGATTTTACTTGAAAAGTGCAATGCTCCTTGGTAGCTTTTATCCACAATTTCTATGGGTTGTCATTGCATGTGACACCTTTATCGGGAAAAAGGATTGGTGTGAGATATTGCCATCTATGTGGTTCTGCTGGAAGATTAAACATTTTTTTATTGATTAGTTGGCTATTTACGGAAAAATATTTGTATCTTTGCAGCCCGTATGGAGCGTACCGAATCGTTTCGAATAGACCTCAAAGCGTTGGCACAAGGCGCAACAGAACGTGTGTTCAACTTGGATGATTCATTTTTTCAGTCGTTAGAAGCTGCAGAAGTGAAACGTGGCTGTTTGCAAACAACATTAGTGATTAACCGCACCGATGACTATTTCGATTTGTCGTTTTATACGAAAGGTAGCGTGGTGATTCCCTGTGATTTGTGTCTCGAAGACATGGAGCAACCCATTGAAACGGAGAACCACTTAGCTGTGAAAATGGGCGAAAGTTATGCCGAAGATGATGACCTTGTGACGGTGGCCGAGGATGAAGGAATACTCGATGTTGCATGGTTTATCTATGAATTTATTGAACTCTGCATTCCTATCAAGCATGTGCATGCACCTGGAAAAATGTAACCCTGCGATGATAGAGAAGCTGAAAGCGCTCTCGACTACCCGAAGTAGTGATGTGAATGGGGAGGAAGCAATGGATCCACGATGGGCAGCTTTGTCGCAATTGAAATTCGAAGAATAAACAAAAAATTAATTTAAAAGATTATGGCACATCCTAAAAGAAGACAGTCAAAGACGCGTACACTCAAAAGAAGAACGCATGATAAGGCAGTAGCTCCTACGTTGGCAGTATGCCCTAACTGCGGTAGCTATTACGTTTATCACACAGTTTGCCCTACTTGTGGTTATTATAGAGGTAAGGTTGCTGTTGTTAAGGAAGTAGCAGAATAATGAAGAATATCAACGCCATCATCACTGGTGTAGCAGGTTATGTGCCTGATTATGTTCTCAACAATGATGAACTCTCGCGCATGGTCGACACCAATGATGAGTGGATTGTCACACGGACGGGCATTAAGGAGCGCCGCCTGCTGGTAGAAGAAGGCTTAGGCACGTCCTACATGGCACGAAAAGCGGCCAAACTCCTGCTGAAAAAGACGGGAGTCGATCCTGATTCGATTGATGCGGTCATCGTTGCAACCACAACACCTGACTACCCTCATCCCTCAACCGCCTCTATTGTGTTGGGGAAATTGGAGTTGAAGAATGCCTTTGCATTTGATTTTGCAGCGGCATGTTGTGGCTTTATGTATGCGCTTGATGTTGCGTCTAATATGATTCAGAGTGGCCGGCATAAGCGAATTATCGTAATTGGTGCTGATAAAATGTCGGCAATCACCGATTATGAAGATCGTGCTACTTGTCCTTTATTTGGTGATGGTGCAGGTGCTGTGTTGGTAGAAGGGACAGAAGAAGAGAACATTGGCTTGATAGATTCCTATCATCGCACAGACGGAAAGGGCCTTCCTTTCTTGCATGTGAAAGCGGGTGATCGGTGTTCCCTGCATCCCATTACTCTGTTGACCATCGTATGCATTACACTTATCAAGAGGGACGGTTCGTGTTCCGTTATGCAGTGAATGCTATGGGAGATGATTGTGAAGAATTATTGAAGCGCAATCACCTCACGATGGACGATGTGGACTATGTCATTCCGCATCAAGCAAACCTCAGAATTATCGAAGCTGTGGCCAAACGTATTGGTGCACCGATGGAAAAGGTGTTGGTTAATATCCAGCGGTATGGTAATACCAGTGCTGCTTGTATGCCACTTGTATTGTGGGATTTTGAAAAAACGCTCAAGAAAGGCGATAACATCATTCTCACAGGTTTCGGCGCTGGATTTGTTAATGGTGCAGCTTATTTGCGCTGGGCATATGATGGTGCAGCAACAGGTGCAGCAAAGTAGGTCGTAGAGCGAAACAAAAATAAGAAAACGCATCTGTCTTATCCGTCAGGAGGGCGATGCGTTTTTTTATGGATATTCACCTAAAAGAAAGTTATGCACAAAGCAGGTTTTGTAAACATCGTGGGTAATCCCAATGTGGGAAAAAGCACCTTGATGAATCAGTTGGTGGGTGAGCGCATCAGTATTGCTACATTTAAGGCGCAAACTACACGTCATCGCATCATGGGAATTGTGAATGAAGACGACTGCCAGATTGTGTTTTCCGACACACCGGGCGTGTTGAAGCCCAATTATAAGATGCAAGAGATGATGCTGGCTTTCTCGGAATCTGCACTCACCGATGCTGACATTCTACTTTATGTGACCGACGTGGTGGAAAATCCTGAGAAGAATCTCGACTTCTTAGACAAGGTGAAGCGCATGCAAATTCCTGTGCTTTTTGTTGGTAAACAAGATTGATGAAACCAATCAACAGCAGCTTGGCGACATCGTTTCGCACTGGCACACGCTGCTGCCCAACGCCGAGATATTGCCCCTTTCGGCCAAGAATAAGTTTGGCATCGACATTTTGTTGAAGCGCATCAAGGAGCTTTTTGCCTGAGTCGCCCGCCTATTTCGACAAGGAACAGCTCACCGATAAGCCCGCCAAATTCTTTTGTGAGCGAAATCATTCGCGAAAAGATTTTGCTCTATTATGATAAGGAAATACCTTACAGCGTAGAGGTGCGCGTGGAGCAATTCAAGGAGACGGAAACCAAAAATACGCATCAATGCCGTCATCTATGTGGAGCGCGACAGCCAAAAAGGCATCATCATTGGGCACCAAGGGGTGGCGTTGAAAAAGGTGAATACCGAGGCGCGCAAGGCACTCGAGAAGTTTTTGCGAAGAAAAATCTTCCTTGAAACCTTTGTGAAGGTCGATAAAGACTGGCGTTCTTCGCAGCGCGAGCTCAACAGCTTTGGTTACAATCCCGAGTAAGGGTGCACCAAGGCAAATTCCATCAATCATCCATTGGGACGCAAGTTCCATCATTTATCTTAAGGCCCTGAATAGACAGAGGGCACACTCTCCGCAAGAAGGAGGGCCGAAGAATGTATAACTTCAGAAATTAAACAACAATTATGGCAAATTTAGTAGCTATCGTAGGGCGTCCCAATGTGGGAAAATCTACACTTTTTAATCGCCTCACGCAATCGCGTCGGGCAATCGTTAGCGACACAGCTGGTACCACTCGCGACCGACAGTATGGCAAATGCAGCTGGAATGGAAAAGAGTTCTCCGTTGTGGATACGGGCGGATGGGTGGTCAACTCCGACGATGTGTTTGAGGATGCCATTCGCCGTCAGGTGTTGGTTGCCACCGAAGAGGCCGATTTGGTGCTCTTTTTGGTGGACGTAACTACTGGCGTTACCGATTGGGACGAAGATGTTGCCACCATTCTTCGTCGCACAAAAATTGCCCGTTATCCTGGTGGCCAACAAGGTAGACAACAGCGCCGATTACTATCAGGCGGCCGAATTCTATCGTCTTGGCTTGGGCGATCCGCAGTGTGTGAGTGCTGCTACGGGTGGCGGAACGGGCGATTTGCTCGACCTTATCATTGGTAAGCTACCCCAAGAAAAATCCAGAAACGATAGAAGATGACATCCCACGTTTTGCCGTTGTGGGGCGGCCTAATGCAGGAAAGAGTAGCATCATCAATGCTTTCATTGGCGAAGATCGCAACATAGTGACCGAGATTGCCGGCACCACGCGCGACAGCATTTACACGCGATTCGACAAGTTTGGTTTTGATTTCTACTTAGTCGACACCGCAGGCATCCGCCGTAAGAATAAAGTGAGCGAGGATCTTGAGTTCTATAGCGTGATGCGGTCGATACGCGCTATAGAAAATAGCGATGTTTGCATACTCATGATTGATGCGACACGCGGCATCGAAGCGCAAGACATGAACATCTTTCAGTTGATACAAAAAAACAATAAAAGTCTCGTCGTTGTGGTGAACAAATGGGATTTGGTGCAAGAAAAGTCGCAAAAGGTAATCGACACGTTCGAAGCCGCCATCCGAAAGCGCATGGCTCCCTTCGTCGATTTCCCCATCATCTTTGCTTCAGCCCTCACCAAGCAGCGCATCTTCCGCGTTTTGGAAACGGCAAAACAGGTGTATCTCAACCGCAAGATGCACGTCGGAACGTCGAAGCTCAACGAAGTGATGTTGCCCATCATCGAAGCCTTTCCGCCGCAAAGTGTTAAGGGAAAATACATCAAAATCAAATATTGCACGCAGCTGCCCAATACGCAAATCCCATCCTTCGTGTTCTATGCCAACCTTCCACAGTACGTGAAAGAGAATTACCGCCGCTTTCTTGAAAACAAGATCCGCGAGAATTGAGCATGCATGGCTGCCCCATCAACATCTTCATACGGCAGAAGTGATGCAGGTTCAGAAGGGTGGAAAGTGACAGACGACATGTATAATAAGGTGAACACACGCCTCGTGTGCCTTCGAAGGATGAAGAAAAATCATAGTATTCGGGTGTATTCTGTTGTCGCTTTTTGGTTGTAAACACATCTTTAACGACCCCAGCGAAACCTGTAGGGAAAGCGGCTTTGCACTATTATCAGCAGCTTTTTAGACGGCAACTATGCCGCCTTTGTCGATGCCACCTATTGGCCCGACAGTTTGCCTTCGACCCTATCGTTCGCAGCTGGTTTTGAATGCAAAAATGTTCATCGAACAGCAACAAAAACGAGCACAACGGACTGAAAAAGCGTTGCCGTGGCGCATGCAACCATCGACGAAGCACAGCACACGGGTAATGCCTTCCTCACTTTTTACGTATGGCGACGGCTCGTCAGAGCAAGTTGTTGTGCCGATGGTGGAGCACGATGGCGTGTGGTATTTGCGCTAATCGCGACCAACATCTTTTCGTTTTGCGCATCGTTTGCAGGAAGTTCTGCAAACAATGCGCATTTTTGTAACATGCTTGCAGGAGTTTCTGCAAGCAAAATGCATTTTTGTAACATATTTGCAGAAGTCCTGCAAATGATAAGTGTTTTTGTAGCATGTTTGCATAAGTACTGCAAATAAAGTGTGGTTTTTGTGGGATATTTGCAGGAAAGCTGCAAGCATCATGCAATTTTTGAAGCATATTTGCAGTTGAACTGCAAGTGAAATTCAGTTTTGTATAACATTTGCAGGAGAACTGCAAGCAACATGCAATTTTGGAACATGTTTGCAGTTTGCCTGCAAAATGTGGTGCAAAGAAAGAAGCGATTAAAAATCGGAGTGGGCGAATCTTGTGGCGTGTGCGTGGGATGTTTGGCGCGTCATTGCGGGCTTGTTGCGCGGCAATGACGACGAAAAATAAATGTGTAGCGCGTGGTTTTCGGGTCGATATTGAGCCATAAACCACGCGCTATTTTTGCGTTATGCTTAGGGGAGTGGCAGCGTTGTGTGCGCCAACGATGTTGGACAATTATTTTTCTCCTTCGGCAATCTCTACCTCTTTCACCTTCTTGAACAGTTCGCTGGCGAAAACCAGTTCGTTGAGCTTTTTGTTGGTCGAGGTCACCACTTCGTCTTTGTTGCCCCTGCCATTCCTTTTCGGCCTTTATAGATGAAGACGATGTTTTCGCCAATGCCCATCACGGAGTTCATGTCGTGGGTGTTGATGATGGTGGTCATGTTGTATTCTTTTGGTGATGCTCGAGAGCAGTTCATCGATAACCAATGAGGTTTTAGGGTCGAGTCCCGAGTTGGGCTCATCGCAGAAAAGGTATTTGGGATTCATCACGATTGCGCGGGCAATGGCGACGCGTTTCTGCATGCCACCCGAGATTTCGCCGGGAAATTTCTGCTGCGCGTCAATCAGGTTCACGCGATCCAAGCATTCCTGCGCCCGTTTCACGCGCTCATTATAGGTCATGGTTGAGAACATATCGAGCGGAAACATCACGTTTTCGAGCACGGAAAGCGAGTCGAAAAGTGCGGCGTTTTGGAAAATCATCCCCATCTCGCGGCGCAGCATTGCCTTCTCTCTTTTGTTCATCTGCACCAAGTTGCGCTGGTCATAGAGAATAGCTCCGCTTGTGGGTGTGAGCAATCCCACGAGATTTTTCATTAAAACCGTCTTGCCACTTCCGCTTTGGCCGATGATGAGATTGGTTTTTCCGTCCTCAAAGATGGTGCTGATGTCTTTCAACACTTCTTTGTCTTCAAACGATTTATAGAGATGCTTAACTTCGATCATGAGAGTAATTGTGTGAGAAATACGTCGGAGAATAGAATTAAAACACTGCTCGACACCACGGCATCGGTGCTGGCTTTTCCCACTTCCACGGAGCCTCCTTCAACGGTGTAGCCGAAGAACGATGACACGCTGGCGATGATGAAGGCGAAGAACATGCTCTTGATGATGCTCATCCAGATGAACCAGGCGTTGAATGCGTGCTGCAAGCCGAGCGTGAGGTCGTCGGGGGTGAGGATGTGGCCGATGTATGCGGTGCTGTATGCGCCCACAATGCCGATGGCCGAACTGAAGATAACCAGGAAGGGCATCATCGTGATGAGCCCCAAAAATCTTGGGCAGAATGAGATAGTTGGCCGAGTTCACACCCATGATGTCCAAGGCATCAATCTGCTGGGTGACGCGCATTGTGCCGAGTTCTGAGGCGATGTTCGACCCCACTTTTTCCTGCAAGAATCAAACACATGATGCTGCTCGAGAACTCTAAGAGCATAATTTCGCGTGTGGTGTGGCCCGAAACCCAGCGCGGCATCCATGGACTTTGAATGTTCATTTTCATTTGAATGCAAATCACTGCGCCAATGAAAAACGAGATGAGTATCACGATGCCTATCGAGTCGACGCCCTAATTGCGCCATCTCTTTGCTGTAACGTTTGAGGAACATGCGCATGCGATCGGGGAACCGCTATCGAGCGTCCCATGAGCATCGAGATAGCGACCAAAAGGTCGTGAGATATTTGTGTAAGAGTTTGAGAACCAACATAAGTGTTACCTGTCTTCTTTTTGGTTGCAAAAGTAACCAAAATCCTTTGAAAAAAAGTGATTTCGTGCACATAGTTTTTTTATTTTTATTTTTGTCAGTCAGCCGAATAGCTATAACTTTGCAGCCAACGCATGTTTGATATGGAAGAACAGAAACTGACAACGCTGCGCACCGAGGGATTGGTGAAACGCTATGGCAAACGAACGGTGGCCAATGGCGTGAGCATTAACGTGAAACAAGGTGAGATTGTGGGCTTGCTTGGGCCTAATGGTGCGGGCAAAACCACCTCTTTTTATATGACAACGGGTTTGGTGGTGCCCAACGAGGGGCATGTTTTCTTAGACGAAAAGGAAATCACCGACTATCCCGTTTATAAGCGGGCGCGCGCCGGCATCGGCTATTTGCCGCAGGAGGCGAGCGTGTTTCGCAAGATGAGTGTCGAGGATAATATCATGTCGGTGCTCGAGATGACCCGCCTGTCGCACGCCAATCAGGTGGAGAAATTGGAGAGTCTGATTCGTGAGTTCCGCTTAACAAAAGTGCGAAAGAACAAGGGCGACCAGCTCTCGGGCGGCGAAAGACGTCGCACCGAGATTGCCCGTTGCTTGGCCATCGACCCCAAATTCATCATGCTTGATGAGCCTTTTGCCGGCGTCGACCCCATAGCCGTGGAGGATATTCAGCACATTGTGTGGCGCTTGAAATATCGCAACATCGGCATTCTCATCACCGACCACAACGTGCAGGAAACTCTTTCCATCTGCGACCGTGCCTATCTGTTGTTCGAAGGCCGCATCCTCTTCGATGGTCCTTCTGAGGAACTGGCCGCCAATCCCGTTGTGCGCAAAAACTATCTGAGCGAAAAATTTCGTCTACCGCAAGTTCAAACCCAACGCCGAAGACGAAGCCCTCGAAGCCCAACTGAAAGCATAACGTTTCTTCATGTCTTGACTTTGCCCCAGAAAAAGTGGGCTATATTGTGGGGCAAAGTGCAGTATATTGTATTGAAACATAGCCTATATTGTGTGATAAAATGGATGGTGATGGTGTACATTCCAAATCGAAGTGCAATAAACAACCACGTTTTTCATAGTTTATAATCTATTATTGCTGTCCCTCTGAATTAGAAAAGGCTATTGCCCAATGGGTGAAATACTATAATGAGAGCAGGTTTCATGAATCATTGGACTATCTTACACCAAGAGATGTATATTTAGGCCAAGGGGAGAAAAATTAAAAGAATAAGAGGAACTATAAAGCAAAATTCAATCAACAAAAGAATTTCTGAGCATAAAAGAATGAAACTACAGAGTAAATAACTATATTTGCAGTTGTGCACTTTCGTTTGACAACGTACAATGGATACCATTCTATTAAAAAAATTACTATATTGGGGAGTCGCAGGCATCCTCTGTCTTTTAGCATTTGTCTTTAATATTAAGGAACTCAACAATTTTGAGCCTTTTAAGCAAGTATGCTATACATGTACGTTTAATGTAAAAAGTAACAAAAAAATAAAGAAGAGACGCGATTATTATATTACTGGGGAAGATTTAAAGGGAAAAAAAGTATAGAGTTTGAAGTGTATGATGTCTGGAACTTAAAAGAACTTCAGGTTGGCGATAGTATTATCAAGCAAAATGGGGAATGGAAAATAAAAAAATAGTAAAAAAAGCGATACAACCCTTTTTATTGAACCAGAATTTCCGGTACAGTGATATAGAACTATATTTTTCAAAATATACAGTCTATACAAAATTAGGCATGGGCACGCATGTTCTACAACAGAAAAAGTTAAAGTAAATGCATATTTTAGTGTTTCTACTCTTTTTTTATTATTAGAAGATTGTAAATAATGAAACTTATTCTTTTGATAATCAATATAATTTATGTTTTGGGGGTATATTATACCCCCAAAAACACTTACTCTTCAAAGTCAAACGATAATGTCTCTATCTTATCACATTTTATATTCAAAGATATTCTGAATTTGTCGAATCCACGTTAATTAGAATAGTCATCTATCTGAAATAATATCCAAGAACGCTTATCTGTTTTGAATAAATATTTTATATATATTCCCGAATCATAGCCCTTTAAGATAACAGTATGCGTCATTGTATCAACCTTTAACATTATTTTTTTGCCCTTCTATTATAGAATCGTTGAAATTTGTATATATCCAATCACTCTTGCCGATATGAAGAATCGAGTCTTTCTCTTCATAATCATAACCCTCATATGTAATTTTTCAACGGAAACAAAATGTGTTTCCGTTGAAAAACATGAGTCTGAAGCGAACTTTTTGAAAAAAATCATAAAAAGTTGTTTTTCCTGTCACATTTTTTAGTGATATCACAGCCCTATCCTTTAAAAACTTGCTTTTTTTATTATTTGGTTGTGCACAGCTTATTAAACAGAAGAAAACAAATAGTATGTAAGTAAACTTATTCATAATATGATAACTTGATTTTTTTATGAGACGGGAGGTAGTGTAATTTCAACTGTGTCAAGGCTCTACTCCTTTATATTTCACCTCATCTTGCTGACACGATTTTTAATCGTGCCATCCATATGAGGAGCCTTTCTTCCGAGGTAAAGTTACATGATTTCAAAACGTTCTCCAAATTTTATTGCTAATTGTTGTGATATCTACCCGAGTTCGGGATAAGATTAGTATGCAAACAGTTCTAACTGCTTTGATTTTTCGACATAAACAGGTAGAGCCTCAGGTTTATTGTTAAAAAGCAATAGGCTGTTAGGGCAGACATAGATTCATGATAAAGTTATGTATTGAGCGATGTCGCGAGTGTACGAGGTTAGCTTTATTCTTCAAAAGTTCATTGATGCACTCAATGACATAGCGTTTTCTTAACATTATCTTATCCCACACCGGCATCAGCTTGTTCTTCATTTTAGCCTTTAGGCCATGAACGAGTTGGATACTCAAGAATACACGAGGCATGAGTTCAACAAAGTTTTATCCCGAACTCGCGTATTATTTCTGTCCCTCTGAATTAGAAAAGGCTATTGTCCAATGGGTGGAATACTATAATGAGAGCAGGTTTCACGAATCATTGGATAATCTTACACCAAGAAATGTATATTTAGGGCAAGGGTTAAAAGGATAAGAGAAACTATAAAGCAAAATTCAATCAACAAAAAGAATTTCTGAGCATAAAAATAATGATATTACAGCATAAATAACTACATTTGCAGTTGTGCACTTTTTGCTTGACAACGTACAGGTTCAATTTGATAATCTCGGCATACTGCTGGTTGATAGTTTCACGCAACAATCGCATTTCTTCCGTCATGTCTTGTAATACTTTTGATATATCCGTAACTTGCTCTTTCATAGGTATAAAAGGTACAAAGAAAAATCTGAAATACGCAAGAAAAATGAGCATCTTTATAGCCTTTATACGAAGATTTTTGAGGAGAGAATACGGACTGGTCAATACCGATGAATAGTTATAAAGTTGTGCTTTTTTTGGTAAAAAAATATTAAAAAAATGTATGTTGTGGATGAAAAAAACATTATTTTTTTGCATGTACTTATAAAGTTTAGACAATTAAACTCTTATTATGGAAAAAGAAAGGGTTAACATGGTTTACTGGCCTACCCCAGCATAGTAGGCGAATACTGCTGTTGTTGTTGTCAGTTTTGTTTTGCCTTACTGTTTCCGCGCAACAGCAGATTACGGCAAAGGGCAGTGTTTTATCCTCCGGCAATGAACCCATTGTTGGAGCAACTATTTTGCAAACTGGTACCAGCAATGGTACAGTTACGGATATTAATGGCGAGTTTACCATTACGGTTCCTGCTGGTTCAATGCTGAAAATATCGTATATCGGCTTTCAGACTCAGGATGTTAAGGCTTCATCGCAGTCCCTGCACATTGTTCTGAAGGAAGAAGACAAGTCGTTGAACGAGGTGGTTGTGATGGGCTATGGGGTTCAAAAGAAAAAACTGGTGACGGGTGCAACGGTGCAAGTGAACGGCAAAGACCTTGAAAAGCTCAATACTGTAAGCCCGCTGGGAGCACTGCAAAGCAAGACGCCAGGTGTGACAATTACGCAATCGTCGGGCATGCCTGGTGAAGGATATAAGGTAAATATACGTGGCTTGGGTACGACTGGCGACTCAACACCTCTTTATATTATTGATGGTGTGGCAGGAGGAAATATCAATGGGCTGAACCCTGCTGACATAGAGAGCGTTGACGTATTGAAGGATGCCGCTTCGGCCGCTATCTACGGGTCGCGTGCTGCCAACGGCGTTATCCTTGTTACTACCAGGCAAGGTAAGGCTGGAAAGGCGCAAATCAGCTACGACGGCTACGTAGGCGTGCAGAATGTATATCGTATGCCCGACCTGCTTAACGTGAAAGAGTATGCCATGATCATGAACGAGGAAAGAATGCAAGACGGTTTAACGCCTTACAATTTTGCATCATTGGTACCCAACTGGAGCGATATCGAAAGCGGAAAGTGGAACGGAACCAACTGGATGGAGGAAATAAGAAACAAGAATGCTCTCATTACCAATCATGCTGTCAATATAGCAGGGGGTAACGATCGTTCCACATTTTCTATCGGATTATCTTATACTTATCAGGACGGTATTTTGGGAAAGCCGTGCGAACCCAACTTCTCGCGCTATACGGCACGTATCAATTCCGAACACAAGATTATACAACGCGGTAAGCTTGACGTATTTACGATAGGTGAAATCTGTTATACGACTATACCCAAAACCAGGGAATATCTATCGGCGACAATTACGGGAACGATCTTCGCAACATGCTTCTCACGTCGCCTTTCCTGCCGAACCTGAATGCTGACGGAAGCTATCATTATGCCATACCATGGGAAATACGAGAGCCTAACCCGATAGCAAAGATGTATAACGTAAGCGGAAACAACCAGAGCAAGAGTCATGGCTTGAGGGCTGCGCTTTATGCTGTGTTGCAGCCCGTCAAAGGGCTACGGCTGAAAACCAATTTAGGTTTCACGCTCGGCGTTGATTCCTATCGCAGCTACACCCCCGTTTATAAGCTATCAAGCAATGTAATGAACGACGCTGACAATGTTTATCAGAGCCTTTCTGCCGGATGCTCGTTGATGTGGGAGAATACAGCCAATTACGTTTTTTTACGTTAGGGCGGCAAGCATCACTTCGATGCGTTGCTCGGACAAAGCATTGAAGCCGATGGCCTTGGCGAAAGCATCACAGGTTCTAACACCAATTCGCAGTTTGATGACTTCAAGCATGCCTATCTTGTTAACACGTCGGCTATCACTGCCCGCACAACATTGACGGGAAGTCCGTGGGGTAAAGAGACATTGGCTTCGTTCTTCGGGCGCGTCAATTACGATTATCAGGATAAATACATGGCCACATTTGTGTTGCGCGCTGACGGCTCAAGCAAGTTTGCCCGCGGCCATCAGTGGGGCTATTTCCCTTCTGTTTCTGCTGGATGGGTGCTTACAGAAGAGCCGTTTATGTCGTCAACGCGCAACTGGTTAAGCTTTTTGAAACTGCGTGCAAGCTGGGGACAGAACGGAAATCAGTCGATACCGGGCTATCAATACCTCTCTACCATCTCATTTACCAATATAGATTATACTTTTGGCAAAGACAAATCGGTGATAACCAACGGTGCTTACCCTGATATCTTAGCCAACCCAAATATTACCTGGGAGAAGTCAGAACAAATCGACCTCGGCTTTGATTCGCATTTCTTCTCGGGCAAATTGGGCCTTGCTTTCGATTATTACATCAAGCGGACACGCGATTGGTTAGTGCAGGCTCCTATCTTAGACACGGCAGGTACCAACGCTCCTTATATTAATGGAGGCGATGTTCGCAACAGCGGTATTGAATTAGCACTGTCGTGGAACGACCATATCGGCGATTTCTCTTACGGTGCCAATCTTAATTTTGCCTATAATAAGAACAAGGTTACGCGCATTGCCAATACTGAAGGCATTATACACGGCGAAGCAAATGTGTTAAGTAATGGTACCGACGAGGTGTATCGTGCACAAGTTGGCTATCCGATTGGCTACTTTTACGGCTACAAAACAGCCGGAATTTTCCAGACACAAGACGAGATTGACCATTACACCGAAGCTAAATTAAGCGGTGCCCGTCCTGGCGACGTGATATGGGTAGACACTAATCACGATGGCGTTATCGACTTAAACGACCGTTGTATGATTGGCGATCCGCACCCCGACTGTACGCTTGGTTTCTCCGTTAACATGGCATGGCGCGGCTTTGACGTCAGTGCCACGATGAACGGAGCCTTCGGTAACCAGATTATGAAGTCGTATCGCTCGTTTGCTGACTACCCAAAGAACAACTTTACATCCGATATTCTCGACCGCTGGCACGGTGCCGGCACCTCAACTCGCTGGCCAAGGCTTACCTCGGGCACCTCAACCAACTGGCAATTCATTTCTGATCTCTATGTAGAAAACGGCGATTTCATGCGCATGCAGAATGTAACCGTAGGCTACGACTTTAAGCATCTCTTCAAAATGCTGCCCTTTGAACAGCTCCGTCTTTATTTTTCGGCTAACAATTTATTCACTATTACCGGCTATTCGGGAATGGATCCAGAGGTGGGTTACGGTGGTACCGCTGCATGGGCATCGGGTATCGACCTTGGCTTTTATCCCTCTCCAAGAGTGTATATGATTGGTATTAACGTTAAATTCTAACGAAAATGAAAATAAAACATATCATTTTTGTCGTAGCCATGCTGCTGATTGCCGTCAGCTGTAACGACTTCTTAAGTACGGAAAATCTTACGAAGAAGAACAATTCCAACTTTCCCCGCACCGAAAGCGACGCGTCAAAGTCGCTCACCGGCTGTTATGCTATGCTGCGAAATATGACTGATGACGCTGAAGGACAGAACATTTTTTTATCGTATCTGAGGTGCTTTCCGACGACCGATTTGGAGGTGGAGGTCCCGACGACAGGTATGCACAGGCACTCGATCGTTTAAAAAAAGTCGAGCGATAACATGTTTTCTGACCTTTGGAAAATTAACTACAAAGGCATTTATCGCTGCAATATGCTGCTGGAATCGTTGCCCAATATCCATTTCAGCAGTCAGCAAAGCCACGATAAGATTGAGGGTGAAGCCCACTTCCTGCGCGCTTATTTCTATTTCAATCTGGCCAGGAGCTTCGGCCATGTTCCCCTGATTACTACTTCTCAATCAGGTAACGAGCCGCAGGCCGAACCCGAAAAAGGTATACGCCCAGATAGCAACCGACCTCAGAAAAAGCTATTGATTTGCTGCCCAATACAAAGGCTGACGTGGCTCCTGACACGCAGTTAGGGCCATGCTACACGGTGGGCTGCTGAAGGCATTCTGGCGCGCGTGTTCCTTTTCTATACCGGATATTATCAGAAAGAAGCCCTGCCAACGCTCGATGGTACGCTGTCGAAGGCAGATGTTGCCGCTCTTCTGAAGGATTGTGTCGACCATAGCGGGCATAAGTTAATGCCCGATTTCCGCAACCTCTGGCCTTATTCCAATCCCTATACGACGCCCGATTATCCCTACGCTGCGTCGAATCATCTCAGCTGGTACGGCGAGGACGGGGCCAATCTTGAAACTATATTCATGATTAAATATAGCTCAAAGGCCGTATGGGACGACAGCAATGCTCACCGAAACAATCAGGTTGACCTCTACTTTTCGCCGCGTGAAACCGACAGCAGCACCGAAAACAACTTCCCTCTGGGTATAGGATGGGGTTTCGGTCCCGTCAGTCCGGCTATGATTAATGACTGGCAAACGGCCGAGCCTACTGACTTACGCCGCAAGGCTTCTGTCTTCGACGTGGCCGATGAAGCCCCCAATTACGTGTGGGGAGCTGATAAACAGTATAATGAAACCGGCCTGTGGCAGAAGAAATATTGCGCTATCAACGTGAAGGTTACCGATGCAAGCGGCAACGTCAGCTACGAAAACTATTCGAGAAAAACTCTATCCTGGCATCGACCCCGATTATCAATTGAACAACATTCAGGACATTGTTGTTCTGCGTTTTTCCGACATTTTGCTGATGTACAGCGAGCTTACGCATACCGTCGACGGCATTAACGCCGTGCGTGCACGTGCTGGTTTGGCACCCATTACGGCGTATTCCGACAACGCGCTGCGTAATGAGCGTCGCTGGGGAGCTTGCTTTCGAGGGCCTTCGCTGGTACGATTTGCTTCGCTGGCACATGGCAGGTGATGCGCTTGCCCGTGAAAACGGAGTACCGATGCAGGATAATCTAGAGCAGAAAACAATGGATATGTCCGACATTCGCCAGCGCGTTACCGATACTGGAGGCTTCCTTCAGATACCACAAACGCAAATAGACCTCTCCAACGGTGTGCTGAAGCAGAACCCAGGGTGGACGGGAGACAATTTGTTGTATTAATAAAATAGGAGTAAAAACAATGAAACGATATATTTTTTTAGTGCTTTGTACATGCTCGGCACTGCTGTTTTCGTGCGAGCCTGTGATGGATGACAAGCAGCTCGGCAATGTAGTTGATGAAAGCGAACTAAAGCTTGATGTTCATGCTACAACGCTGGGGGGCAACCAAATCGTCATGGTTAACAACACACTGGGCGTGGGTTCCTACTGGGATTACGTGATAGGACGCTCGGCTGCTGACCGCGACACGGTGTCTCTGCCTTTCCTTGGCGAGCAAACTATTACGTTTACAGGCCTCTGTGACGGTGGTACTGTTACTACAACACGTAAGGTAAACGTTACGTCTATTGACCATCCTGTGGCCCGTGAGTGGGAATTGTTTGGAGGAAGCGGTCAGCAAGGCAAGAAGTGGACGTGGGACAGCACGGTGGCTGCCGTTTATGGAACGGGCGGATACCTTACAGAATTTATACCCGACTGGACGTCGATTGCTCTTGCCAACGTTGATGAGAAAGACGGTTATATGGTGTTCGACCTTAATGGAGGACCTAATTTTACGCGCTATGCTGCCGATGGTACAGTAGTTGAAAAGGGTACTTTTGCGTTCAACATGTCGTCGACGAAGAACAATCCTGACGATGGCTCGCAATGGAGCATAGGTACTCTAACCCTCACAGGGGCGACAGTGCTGAGCGGTCACATTTATGGCGCAACCGAAAAACAGCATAAATTCGACATCCTTACGCTTGACGATGACCACCTTGTGCTTTGTGCTGCTCCTGAAGGCACCGCTGCATGGGACAACAGTACGTTCTGGATTTTCAAACGGAAGAACTAAATTTTGTTGTTTTTGGATGTTTCTGCACCCCTGTTTGGTGGGAACATACCTCCTTGTTGGTGGATACCTTAATTCCGCAACGTAAAAATCTTTTAAGAAATCCAAGTGCCTGAGAAACAAAGTCCTCAAAACACTTGGATATGTCAGAATTTTCACCTATCTTGGTGCTGCAAACATAACAAATAGACAAAAAAATCTGACATGACAAAGGTAGCAATTAAAAAAACGAGAATATCACTTCTTTCTGAGGAATTTATCATATTTATACGCGAGTTCGGGATAAGCTTAGTATGCAAATAGTTCTAACTGCTTTGATTTTTCGACATAAACAGGTAGAGCCTCAGGTTTATTGTTAAAAAAGCAATAGGCAGTAAGGGCAGAACATAGGTTCATGATGAAGTTATGTATTGAGCGGTGTCGCGAGTGTACGAGGTTAGCTTTTATTCTTCAAGAGTTCATTGATACACTCGATGGTATAGCGTTTTCTTAACATCATCTTATCCCACATCGGCATCAGCTTGTTCTTCATTTTAGCCTTTAGGCCATGAACGAGTTGGATACTCAAGAATACACGAGGCATGAGCCCTACAAAGTTTTATCCCGAACTCGCGTATTATTTCTGTCCCTCTGAATTAGAAAAGGCTATTGTCCAATGGGTGAAATACTATAATGAGAGCAGGTTTCATGAATCATTGAATCATCTTACACCAAGAGATGTATATTTAGGCCAAGGGGAGAAAAATTAAAAAGGATAAGAGAAACTATAAAGCAAAAATTCAACCAACAAAAAGAATTTCTGAGCATAAAAGAATGAAATCACTGAGTAAATAACTATATTTGCAGTTAAGCACTTTTGTTTGACAACGTACAAATATGAATAAAACATATAGGGATTTAATTTATAGATTTCAGAACCAGGGTATTGAAGAATCCCAATCCACCGGTGCAATCCTTATAGGAAAAGCGCCCCATATAGCCCCCGAGGCTTGGCTAAACACCCTGTATCCTCCGCTAAGTAAGAACGATGTCCAAGCATTGGAGAAAGAATTGGGCATGGAAATTCCCATCGATTATAAAAAATTCTTGTTAGATGTAAGCAATGGGTTAGACATATTGGTTGGAACCTTTTGTTTAGACGGGTTAAGAAGAAACTATAAAAGAAGCACTGATGAAAGCCGCCAACCGTTTTCGATTATTACGGCAAACATTCGGGAAAGACCTCGAAATGCCGCAGACGACCATTTCTTTATAGGCGGTTATGACTGGGACGGTTCTTATCTTTATATAGATAAAAGAACAAGCACCGTGCACTATTGTGATAGAGACGATGCAACCTCCCTATTCCAATGGGAAACGTTCGAGCAAATGCTTATATCAGAGTTAAAGAGGATATACTCACTGTTTGATGAGAGGGGAAGAAAAATAGATGAAGACCTTTATACTACCCCAATTAAAAGGTAATATAAAGCCTCGTGATATTAGTCATATAAGGGTATCAGTGAACACCCATACAAGGGTATTGACGAACACTCTTATAAGGGTATTAACAACGGGTATACAATAAATCCGAATCGGAAACGTTATTAGAGTATATAACATAAAAAAACAATAAATACGCGAGTTCGGGATAAGATTAGTATGCAAACTGTTCTAACTGCTTTTGATTTTTTTCGACATAAACAGGTAGAGCCTCAGGTTTATTGTCAAAAAGCAATAGGCAGTAAGGGCAGAACATAGGTTCATGATGAAGTTATGTATTGAGCGGTGTCGCGAGTGTACGAGGTTAGCTTTATTCTTCAAAAGTTCATTGATGCACTCAATGATATAGCGTTTTTCTTAACATTATCTTATCCCACATCGGCATCAGCTTGTTCTTCATTTTAGCCTTTAGGGCCATGAACGAGTTGGATACTCAAGAATACACGAGGCATGAGCTCAACAAAGTTTTATCCCGAACTCGCGTATTATTTCTGTCCCTCTGAATTAGAAAAAGGCTATCGCCCAATGGGTGAAATACTATAATGAGAGCAGGTTTCATGAATCATAGGATAATCTTACACCAAGAGATGTATATTTAGGCCAAGGAGAGAAAATTAAAAGAATAAGAGAAACAATAAAGCAAAAATTCAATCAACAAGAGAATTTCTGAGCATAAAAGAATGAAATTACAGAGTAAATAACTATATTTGCAGTTGTGCACTTTTGTTTGACAACGTACATCCCTTAGATAAAAGCAAAAATAATGATTAAATATGAAAAATTAACTACTGGGTACTCTTATTATTCATTATAGTTGTTAACACACAACTTTATGGACAAAAAGGTAAAATTATTAGATAATACATATTATAAGGCTTTTTGGAGATAGAAGTGATATCGTAAACATTATAGAGCACGAACGCTCTCAGATAATAATGCTTTTTAGAGCCATCATTATCATCTATGATAGAAGAAATACTATCCACTGATACAGCTCTTTTTTTCGATGCGTATTAATTATAAATATAGAAAAGAACGAATAACATTTTCAATATCTACAATGATAAGCCATTCTTCTATCAAGATAATAATAAAAGGTATGAGAATCTCAAAATTAGCGATGAGATAACGGCTATAGTACGTTCGATAAAAAAATCTGCCCATTACTAAATAGAAGAAACAAAAAGAATAAGTTTTGGGTTGGTGTTCCATCGAAAGTAACAGAACTACTTCTTCTAACCTGAGATATGGATAAAGAAGACAAAAATTCTAAGTATTAGAATGTGCAATCAGGTTGTGTAATTTCAACTATGTCAAGGCTCTAATCCTTCATATTTTACCTCATTTTAAGGATGAATTGGGAAATGTTATGTTTTGTAAACGTAAGAATGGGACAGGAATCTATAGCATTATAATTAATGATACAGGTTATGGATTTCATATGTTTGTAGATATTGTTAAAAGTGAAAGTACTTACCAGAACTTCAATGATATAAAAAGCTTCTATAAAACAAAATGCAAAGAATTGGGAATCAAAAAAAACGATATGGAGAATGATGAGAAATATTGATGAATTTGGCTCAATGGAGAATGTACGAGACAAGGCTGCTCCTTGGGGTGAAATACTCAGTCTCCTGACTCGTCCGAGGGATGAACGAGGATACGATTTAAGCGAAACCGGAGTTCCCGACATATTCTTCCAAGAGGCTGCTGATGGATTCTGTTCTTGGTTTATCCTCCAATACATGAGAGGATATAAGCCATTCGTAACAATGATGTCAAAAGAAATTGAAATAGAAATAGAAGGAAGATTATGAATATGAGAAAGTTCTGTTTAGGAGGATTAGTATTTTGCCTTGGAAGTCTTATCTTTTTATATCAAGATGCAATATGATTGACAAAAAGCAGTTATTATGTCCTTGAATATCGTACTGGTAATACTGGTAATGACAATGAGAAAAAGATATATGCAGCAAGTATTATCCTTGTGGCGAATGCTCCTTGCCTAAAGAACTCATTAAAGAGAAACTTAGAAACTTTCTTTTTGGAAAAAAATATAACACTGGATACAATAAATAGATATAACTCTATGTATGGTTATAGGTTTTATAGGGAGACAAAATATCTCACTAAAGATTTTAAAGAAGGGGGGCAATATAATCCAGAATTTAGTAGCTGGGATAATACAATGGACTGGAGAAATCATCTAGAAGATAGATTAGGAGAGGTATGTTTTTTTGCCGAGAGGATAAAACAGGATTTTATGTTTGTAGTATCGCCAAGCAGTCTATCGTTTTTCATTGGTTTGAACCTCCTTATGAAGATTTTTGAGTATGGAGAAGATTTTTGATAATATAAATGACTTCTGGAAAAAGAAGCGAAAAGAATTAGGAATTGACAATACGAGACCGCTGCAAAAACCTCATATAGATAGTGAAATCATAAATATAACTCATTGATTATCAATAGTAGCTTTTTGAGTGTAAAAAAGACTTTTGCAGAGGTCTCCACTTATAATTCGTAATTCGTCGGACTCATGTTATGTTAACAAATTGAGTTTACAGCAAAGTGGTTATATTTTTTTATTTATATAAGAATTTCTTGAGTAGTCCATAAATCACTTTCTTATGGTAATGTTTGGAAAAAAATAAGGTATTTTTTTATGTCGTATTATTAGGTATATTCGTGGATAATGCGTAAATTTGCGTCCCGTAATTTGCGAAAACAAAAAAACATAATATAAAAAAATAAAACAGCAAGATGAATATTTCATTTGAAATTGCAGACAAGGTGAATGGTCTGTTGACCCTTACCGTAGAAGAGGCCGATTATCAGGAGAACGTTGAGAAAGCGTTGAAAGACTTCCGTAAGAAGGCTAATTATCCTGGTTTCCGTCCAGGCATGGTTCCTATGGGACTGATTAAAAAGCAATATGGTGCATCGGCCAAGATGGATGCCATTAACAAGCTCATTGGTGAGCAGATTTATAAATATGTGCAAGACAATAAAAATTCAAATGCTTGGCGAACCTTTGCAACACGAAGGTCAAGAGCCCCAAGATTTGGAAAAGCCTGCACCTTATACGTTCCAGTTTGATATTGCTGTGGCACCCGAATTCAGCATCGAACTCAATGGCCACAATAAGATTGACCATTACACCATCACGGTTGATGATGCGTTAATCGACCGTCAGGTCGACATGTTCGCTTCTCGTTTGGGCAGCTTTGAAAGCGTTGATAGCTATGAAGACAACGATATGTTGAAAGGCGATTTGCGCGAGCTCGATGAGAAGGGCAATACCAAAGAGGGTGGTTTGACAGTTGAAGCTGCATCGGTGATGCCCAATTACATTAAGAACGAAGCACAAAAGGCGCTTTTCAATGGGGCGAAGAAGGGCGACATCATCACGATGAATCCTCGTGAGGCTTATGAAAACAATGCTGAATTGGCTGCTTTCTTGAAAGTGAAGGAAGAAGAGTTGGGCAACTACACGGGCAACTTTAGCTATCAGATTACCGACATTCAGCGCTATAAGAAGCACGCTGTTGACCAAGAATTGTTCGACAGAACGTTTGGTGAAGGCGAGGTTAAGAGCGAGAAAGCATTCCGTGAGCGGATTGCTGAAGGTTTGAAAGAACAGCTTTCGGTTGATGCCGACTACAAGTTTATTCAGGATGTTCGCGCTTATTGCGAAAAGAAAGTGGGTGATTTGCAATTCCCCGATGCTCTTTTGAAGCGCATCATGCTGAATAATAATAAGGAACGCGGTGAGGAATTTGTGGAGAAGAATTATGCCAACAGCCTTAAAGAACTCACTTGGCGCCTGATTAAGGATAAACTTGTGGCTGCACACAACATCAAAGTTGACGACAAAGATGTGTTGGAAGCTGCCAAAAGAAACGGCTCGTGTGCAGTTTGCACAATATGGCATGAACAATGTTCCCGACGATTATGTGGAGAACTATGCCAAAGAAATTATGAAGAAACGTGAGAATGTGGATGGTTTAGTTGACCGCGCTTCAGATATTAAGCTCTGCGAAGCATTGAAGAAAGTGGTGAAACTGAATGAAAAAGAAATTTCTCTTGAGGACTTCAATAAGATGATGAGCGAATAGTTTTTGTAAAAAACTAACCCGATAAGAAAGGTTATCGACTTTTTTTATTATCTTTGTGTGAGTAAAGTGCCATGTCGATGTGAAATCATTGGCATAGTCTTTGCAGAGAAGATAAGAGAAAAAGGTTGATAACCTTTATTTTTCATACAAATGATCAGTAAAGGAAGAAGTATGAATAACGATTTTAGGAAATATGCTACGAAGCATTTAGGCATGAATGGTATGGTGCTTGACGATGTCATGAAGGCGCAGGCACAATATCTTAATCCTTATATTTTGGAAGAGCGTCAGCTCAATGTGACACAGATGGACGTATTCTCTCGCTTGATGGCCGACAGAATTATTTTCTTAGGAACAGAGATTGACGACTATACGGCTAACACTATATCGGCACAATTGCTCTATTTGGACTCGGTAAACGATGCGGGCGACATCTCTATCTACATCAATAGTCCTGGTGGAAGTGTGACAGCCGGTTTGGCCATTTACGACACTATGCAGTTCGTGAGCAGCGATGTTGCTACCATTTGCACGGGCATGGCTGCTTCGATGGCTGCCGTTTTGTTGGTCTCTGGCCAAGAAGGTAAGCGCTCGGCCTTGAAGCATAGCCGCGTGATGATTCACCAACCTTTGGGCGGTGTGCAAGGGGCAGGCTTCGGATATTGAGATTGAAGCAAAAGAAATTCAAAAGTTTAAGAAAGAGCTCTACACCATTATTTCAGAACATTCGCACACACCTTTTGAAAAGGTTTGGCAAGACAGTGACCGCAATTATTGGATGACTGCTGAAGAGGCCAAGGCCTATGGCATGATCGATCAGTTGTTGGTGCGCAAGAAAGATGGTCCTGTTGGTAACGAAACGACAACGAATGGCGGGGAGAAATAAAAAAACATGGCAAAAGAAAGTATGTAGTTTCTGTGGACGCGGAGAGAACGAAGTCCCTTTGCTCATTACGGGCATGAATGGCTACATTTGTGCCGATTGTGCGCGTCAGGCCTACGAGATAGTGCGTTCTGCTACACGTGCTGCTGGAGGAAAAATTGATGATTTTGAAGAGGAGGAGACGATTGAAAAGCCCATCGATACTTTCGAATGGAAGAACGTCCCTAAGCCTAAAGAAATCAAGAAATATTTAGACGAATATATCATTGGGCAAGACGAGGCTAAGCGTTTCCTGTCGGTAGCGGTCTACAACCATTACAAACGTTTGCAACAACCCATGGACGATGATGGGGTGGAGATTGAAAAAAGCAACATCATCATGGTGGGAACCACAGGAACAGGCAAGACCTTGTTGGCGCGCACCATTGCGAAATTGTTGCAAGTGCCTTTCACCATTGTCGACGCTACGGTGTTTACCGAAGCGGGGTATGTGGGTGAAGATGTGGAGAGTATCTTAAGTCGATTGTTGCAAGTAGCCGACTATAATGTTGAAGCCGCGCAACATGGCATCGTATTTATCGACGAAATCGACAAGATTGCCCGCAAGAGCGACAACCCATCCATCACGCGTGACGTGAGTGGCGAGGGAGTTCAGCAAGGACTTTTAAAATTGCTCGAAGGTACTATGGTGAATGTTCCGCCCAAGGGAGGTCGCAAACATCCCGACCAGGACTATATTCATGTAGATACACGTAACATTCTTTTCATCTGTGGTGGCGCTTTTGATGGCATCGAACGCAAGATAGCACAGCGTATGAATACGCGCGTTGTGGGTTACAATGCAGTGCAAAATGTAGCCAAGATTGATAAAGAAAATCTTATGAAGTATGTGCAACCCACCGACCTCAAGGCTTTTGGCTTGATTCCAGAGATTATCGGTCGTTTGCCTGTGCTGACCTATTTAAACCCGTTAGACCGCGAAGCTTTGCGCCGCATCTTGGTTGAACCAAAGAACTCCATTATCAAACAGTATGTGAAGCTGTTTGAGATGGATGGTATCCGTCTGTCATTTGATGACGATGCGCTTGATTTCATTGTCGACAAGGCGGTGGAATATAAGTTAGGTGCGCGCGGTTTGCGCTCTATTGTGGAATCGGTGATGATGGATGCGATGTTTGAGATTCCGTCTGAACGAAAGAAAAATTCACCGTTACATTAGACTATGCTAAGAAGCAGATGAATAAATCACATTTAAGGCAATTAGATGTAACGGCTTAATGTCGATGCGTGGGGCGATGAATATAACCATTGTCTCCACGCTTCGAATGGCAAACACCCATCAAAGGTAATGTATTTATAGAGAAACGCAGCCTATGACAACGAACGCTAATCTTACAAAGCAGTTAAAACATTATTTTGGTTTCGACCAATTTAAAAGGTGATCGAAGCTATTATTCAGAATTTGATGGCTGGAAACGACACTTTTGTGCTCATGCCGACGGGAGGTGGTAAGAGCCTTTGCTATCAGTTGCCATCATTATTGATGGAGGGAACCGCTATTGTGGTGTCGCCTTTGATTGCTTTGATGAAAAAAATCAGGTCGATGTGATGAATAGTTTGAGCGATGAACCCTGTTTGGCACATTGTCTCAACTCATCGCTTACGAAGGCTGCTGTGCAGAAGGTGATGGACGATATCCGCGGTGGTCGTACCAAGCTGTTGTATGTAGCACCCGAGTCTTTAACCAAGGAAGAGACTGTAGCGTTTTTGCAAACCATCAAGATTTCGTTTTATGCTGTAGACGAAGCACATTGCATCTCGGAATGGGGACACGATTTTCGCCCAGAATATCGCAACATTCGTCCCATCATCAATCGCATAGGCAACGCCCCTGTCATCGCACTCACGGCCACAGCCACCGACAAAGTGCGTAGCGATATCAAGAAAAAGCCTTGGTATTGCTGATGCAAAGGAGTTTCGCAGTTCGTTCAACCGTCCCAACCTTTATTATGAGGTGCGCCCAAAAAACCAATGACATCGACAAGCAAATCATTAAATTCATTCGTCAAAATGCAGGCAAGAGTGGCATTATCTATTGCTTGTCGCGCAAAAAGGTAGAGGAGTTAGCCGAGATTTTTGCGGGCTAACGACATCAAAGCTGCGCCCTATCATGCGGGCTTAGAAAGTGGCGTTCGTTCACAGACGCAAGACGATTTCCTCATGGAGCGGCTCGATGTCATCGTGGCTACCATTGCTTTTGGTATGGGCATTGATAAGCCCGACGTACGCTTTGTCATCCACTATGACATCCCAAAAGAGTCTCGAAGGCTACTATCAAGAGACGGGACGTGCAGGTCGAGATGGCGGCGAAGGGCAGTGTATCGCTTTCTATGCGCAGAAAGACTTAAAAAATTAGAGAAGTTTATGGAAGGGCGTCCTGTGGCCGAGCAAGACATTGGGCGACAATTGTTGCAGGAAACAGCCGCCTATGCCGAGTCTTCCGTCTGCCGACGTCGCATGCTATTGCATTATTTTGGTGAAGAATATCCTCACGATAACTGCCACAATTGCGACAACTGTCTCCATCCCAAGGTACAGATTGAAGCAGGGAATGCCTTGTTAATAGTCTTGCAGGCAGTGCGCGATTTGAAAGAAAAGTTCCGTCAAGAATATATCATTGACTATGTGAAAGGGCGTGCCACCGACGACATTGTGTCGCATCATCATGATGAGTTGCCTTCGTTTGGTGCAGGCGAAGACGAAGACCCCAAGCATTGGAATCCCGTCATTCGGCAGGCCATCATTGCAGGCTACCTCCACAAAGACGTTGAAAACTACGGTTTGTTGAAACTTACGGCTGCAGGAAAACGCTTCCTCAAAGCGCCCACTTCGTTTAAGATTGTCGAAGATGTAGAGTTTAATGGTGAATATGATGAGGAGGCCGACGATCCGACCGTTGTTGCCCTCGACCCTGAGCTCTATGCCCTGCTCAAGGACTTGCGCAAGACAATGGCCGCCAAATTGGGTGTCCCGTCTTATGTGATTTTCCAAGAAGGTTCGTTAGAGCAGATGGCAACCATCTATCCTGTTACCATTGAAGAGCTGCAACAGGTGCAGGGTGTAGGTGTGGGGAAGGCCAAACGCTACGGCGGTCCGTTCTTAGAACTCATCGCGAAGCATTGCCGCGACAACCAAATTGAGCGTCCGGGCGAGTTGCGTGTGCGCACCGTGGCCAGAAGAGTGCCACGAAGGTGAAGATTATCCAGAGCATCGACCGCCAATTGTCCTTGGATGACATAGCAGAAAGTTTGGGTTTTGTCGTTTGAAGAACTGTTGGATGAGTTGGAAGCAATCGTGTATAGCGGCACGAAAAATCAACATCGAATATTTCATCAGAGGCGTCATGGACGACGACCACATCGACGACATTTACGACTATTTTACCGAGAGCGAAACCGATGATTTGCGCGTGGCTGTGCGCGAATTGGGTGGCGATTACACCGACGAAGAGATACGCCTTGTGCGCATCATGTTTATCTCTGAAATGGCCAACTGACGCCTTTCTGATTCCCTTATTTTTGTTAAATCAGCAGGCACAAGCCTCGAGAATAAGCGAAGAACGTTGCTATTGTTCTTTTTGGTGATTTGCAGCGCGGCGATTTGTTTTCCCGTGCTGCATGGGCATAGAGTATCCTTTCTTGAAAATTTAAATTGCAAGCTATTTGAAAAAAACAACGATCTGTTGCGTTTTATATTGTTTTCCTATTAACTTTGTGGGGTCTTTTAGCCACATTTGATAGAAGAAGTTTAATGTTTCCTTTACCAATTGGCCTATTTTAATATGCTAACACAACATCAACATGCAAAAAAATGCTTCTCCTTTTTCGTCCTCTTCATGGTGCAGACTGTGCACGGACAAACCCTGTCGGGCACCGTTTCTGACACGCATCATGCCCCCATTGCCTTTGCCAACATCGTGGTGTTATCGCCCGACGACTCCACTTTCGTCAGCGGAACCACCAGTCAAGCCGACGGCTCCTTCACACTCACTTCCATTCAGAAGGGGCAACTGCTCAAGGTGTCGTGCATCGGTTACGAGCCGTTCACGACCATTTATGGCGGCACATCGCCGCTGCACATCACCCTTGCCGACGCAACGAAGCTGCTCAGCGAAGTGGTTGTGAATTCGAAGCGCCCGCAGACGCAATTCAAAGGGGAGGGCATGCTGACCACCATTGCCGGCAGCCTCTTGGCCAAAACAACCTCTATGGAGCAACTGCTCAACAACATCCCGCAGGTTTCGGCACGCAACGGCACTCTTGAAGTGTTTGGACGCGGCACGCCCGAGGTCTATATCAACAATCGAAAGATGCAAGACAACAACGAGCTGACGCGCCTTCAGCCCAGCGAAATCAAAACTATCGAGGTGATTACCAACCCCGGTGTGCGCTACAATGCGCAGGTGAAAAGTGTCATCCGCATCACCACCAAGAAGCTCTATGGCGAGGGGTGGGGCATTGATGCGCAAACCAGCGCGGGCATCAACGACCAGACGCGCACCAGTGGAACCGAGGCTGTGAACCTCAATTATCGGCAAGCCAAGTGGGAACTGAGCGCCACCCTCTCGGGCAACTACACCCACCGGCCCGACGACAAAGACTTTTCGCAACACACCTTCTTAGCCGACACGTGGCAACAAGACACGCATCTCACCCAGGAATACACCAACATCAGCCACTACACGCGCTTGGCCGGCAGCTATCTCTTCAGCGTCAACCACACCCTTGGCGCCAGCATCAGCTATTTTTCGCTACGCACGCAACCACGGCGAGGGCGACATGGCCACCACCTCGTTGAAAAACCAACTGCCCATCGACCAAACTGCCGTGCACTATTCTGCCGCCGAACGCCCGCAAAACGCCTCATCCAACGTCTATTATGTGGGCAAAATCGGCAAAGTCAGCATCGACTTCAACACCGATTTCTTTTGGAGCAGCAGGAAAAGTCAGATGTATAACCACGAGCGCTACACGCCCACCGGCATGCCGACAACCGAGGATTGGGTGAACTCCGACCGTCGCGTCTACGCCCATTTGCTGGCCTCGAAGCTCGTGGTCGCATGGCCTTTATGCAGCGGCAAATTGACCTTGGGCGGCGAATATTCCACCTCGAAACGCAAGAGCCGATACACCTTGCTGCCCCAACATTTGGTTGACAACGAGCAAAGCCGCATTCGAGAGAACATGACCTCGGCCTTTTTCGACTACAACCGCAACTTCGGCAAGCTCTATCTGCAGGCCGGACTGCGCTACGAATACATCGATTTCAACTACTACGCCCACGGCATCTATCGCCCAGCGCAAAGCAAAAACTATGGCAAATGGTTTCCCTCGTTGACCCTTTCCATGCCCGTGGGCACCACCGAAATGCAACTCACCTATGCCACCGACATCAATCGCCCCACCTATGAGCAGTTGCGCGAGGGCATACAATATGACAACCGCTACACCTACGAGGCGGGCAACCCCTTTTTGCAGCCCACCATCAGCCGCAACGTGGGCTACGGGCTGTCGTGGAAATGGGTTTTGTTCAACGCCCAGTATGCCCACGTGAGCGACGACATCTACGAGTTCTCGCGCATTTATCGCGGCAATCCGCAGCTAATGCTCAACCAGCCCGAGAACGTTGCAGGCTACAACCGCTTGCAAACCAGCCTCAGCCTGCGCCCGAAATGGGGCATCTGGTCGCCGCGTTTCGAGGCATCGCTCAGCAAGCAATGGATGCACCTCGACATCCACGAGGGCGCGCTGCCCAATCATCCCGTGGCCAGCTTCCGACTCAACAACGTGCTGGATGGAAAATGGGGCACGTTTTCGCTCTTCACCACGCTGCGCACCCGCGAAACGAAGGCAATGTGTTCTACAGCAAACCACGGTGCACCATCGACCTTTCGCTCTACAAAGCGTTGTTCAACCAGCGTCTCTCCCTGCAATTCTATGCCTCCAACCTCTTCCATACGGGCAAGGACAGCTATGAGTTCTACAGCGGAACGGCAGTCACCACGGGCGTGACCGAATTTCCATCTACTGCCTACTGGCTGACCGTGCGCTATCGTTTCAACACCACCAACAGCCGCTATAAAGGCACCGGAGCCGGCCAATCGCAGCGCAACCGCATGTAGCGACTGGCGTTCATCGGCGAAGTTGCCGCCGCGAACGGCCTGCCCAGTCACCACCCTTCACGCCCTTCACATCCTCTTTGCTCTTGGCCACACACAAAACGGGGACGGGAATGCATCACGCACTCCCGCCCCTTTTTATGATATTTAAGCAAATACTTCCAAATTAATTATGCTTTTGGTTTGATCTCAGCTTCGCCTTGGCCTCCGCCAGGATTCTTTCCTTTGCCCGAGGCGTCGTCGCTGCCTGAGCCATTCCCCTTGTCCGACGCGTGGCCGCCTTTGCCAGGTGCCTCGTCCTTGCGGGGTGCGTCGCCTTTGTCCGTCTTTTTGCCCTTAGGCTTCACCATGGCCGAGCCGTTGCTTTTTGCGCTGGGCTTGGTTTTAACCAATGCCAGTTCGCCACCCACGAGCCGTGTCCACAAGGTCTTGCCCGTGCTGGCGGCGAGCACCTCGTAGCGCGTTTCTTTCTTGACGATTTGTGTCCGCCCCGTGAAGGACAGGTCGCCCGCAGCGTGGCCCGCCTTTGCGGCCAATGCGGGCAGCAGCGGGTCGATGCGTTTGTGGTTGTTTTCCAATTCCATCTCCTTGGCGATGTCCCTGCTGCGCCTTGCTCGATTTGCGGCTTGTGGCATAGCGGGCGAGCACGGCGTTGAGGTTGTTCACCAAATTGGTGATGAGCTTCTTGTCGGCTTCGGTGGTGGCGAAGTAGAAGGCCGCCTCGATGTTGCCGCGCACCTCATAGAAGGTGTCGTCGGTCAGTGGGCGCACAGCTTTGGCTGATGTAAATCCCGATTTGTCGGAGCCATCAAGGCGTTTGAGTTCTAATCGTTCAAACTCCTCGTTGGTGGTTTTCAGCATGGCGATGACCGCTGTTAGCCCCAAGGCCGCCGTTTCAGTGGAATACTTGGCCAAATCCTTCAACATTCCGTTGATGTGCATGCTTTCGGCCTGCAACACCTCCCGTTGAATGCCTTTGTAGGAGTCGACCAACTTCACGAGCCGTTCGGCCGGTTCGCGCAGCGCTTTCACGGGCGAGCGGCGATTGCTGCGAATGGCACTGAAGATTTGCGTGATGAGCGCGTCGCGGTCGTCGTCCAGTTGTTGCATCTTGGCCGTAAGCTCGGTGTCCTGCTGGGCGTTGTTCAGCTCCACTTCCTGCGCAATCAGGTCGTTCCAAGCCTTGAGCAGCTCATCGGTCAGATGCAATTTCTGTTTGTCCTGCGCTGCAACCAAGCTGTAGAGTTGTTGATGCAATTCGCCATGCATCGCGCTGGTGTGCGCTGTGATGGTACCTGTCACCCGCACGTAGCGGGGAGATTTTTTTGTTGGTTCTCCATTTTTTTAGTTGTTTTAAGTTTGCGCCAATAGCGGCGCCTGATGTTTGTTTTTGCAAAAGGTGTCCGTCGAATATCGTTTCCTCAGGGCCGATTACAAAGACTGGCGTAAAAAGTACGCTTTTCTGCTTACAAAACCAAAATCTGAGCGCAGAAATTGCCCATTTCTTCAATTTTTTTGTTTTTTTAGTCCGTCGTCGAACTATTCGCCGGCAACCTTCTCTTGTTTTTAGTCCGTCGTCGAACTATTCGCCGGCAACCTTCTCTTGTTTTTAGTCCGTCGGCAAACTATTCGCCGGCAACCTTCTCTTGTTTTAGTCCGTCGGCAAACTATTCGCCAGCAACCTTTTCTTGTTTTAGTCCGTCGGCAGAGGCTCCGCCGCACACGAAACGGGGCGGAACTATGCGGCGGTGCATAAAAATCGGAGCGATGGCTTGGGGTGTTGGCCGAGATTGTTTACTTTTGCAACATCAACAACAGTTTACGCATATGAAATTAGTGAAGCCCAAGAAGAACTTGGGGCAGCATTTCCTGACGGATTTGACGATTGCGCGGCGCATTGCCGACACGGTGGACGCCTGCCCCGCGCTGCCCATCTTGGAGATTGGCCCCGGCATGGGCGTGCTCACGCAGTTTTTGGTGGCGAAGGAGCGCGAGGTGAAAGCGGTGGAAATCGACCGCGAGTCGGTGGCGTTTCTGCATGGCAACTATCCGCAGTTGCGCGACAACATCATTGGGGAAGACTTTTTGCGCATGGATTTGTCGACCGTCTTCGGGGGCGTCCCTTCGTGCTCACGGGCAATTATCCTACGACATTTCGTCGCAGATTTTCTTTAAAATGCTCGACTACAAGGAGCTGATACCCTGCTGCACGGGCATGATTCAGCGCGAAATGGCGCAACGCATCGCTGCGCAGCCCGGCAGCAAGGCCTATGGCATTCTGTCGGTGCTCATTCAGGCGTGGTATGATGTCGACTATCTGTTCACCGTCGACGAGGGTGTGTTCAATCCGCCACCCCGGGTGAAAAGCGGCGTCATCTGCATGCGGCGCAACGGCGTGGCGCAGTTGGGCTGCGACGAACGGCTGTTTAAGCGCGTGGTGAAAACGGTGTTCAATCAGCGGCGCAAGATGCTGCGCGTGAGTCTTAGGCAGCTATTCGATAAAACGTCGATGCCGGCACCCCAATTCTTTGCCACCGACGAAATGACGTTGCGCCCCGAACAGCTCAGCGTGGCACAGTTTGTGGCGCTCACCAATCTTGTGGCGCCTCACATTCGGCCGTAGCCGAAAAGATGCGGAATATTTTGTGGAAAGCATTGGAAGATTAAAAATTAATCTCTAATTTTGCGGAAATGAATTTTAAAACTACCAATATGTTAGATGTAAAAGCAACACTGAGCGACGCGCAAGAGCGCATGGAAATGGCGGCCATGTATTTGGCCGACGAGTTAACCCACATCCGAGCAGGTCGCGCCAACACGGCTATTCTCGATGGCGTGAAGGTGGAGTCCTACGGCTCGAAGGTGCCGCTGAATCAAGTGGCCAACATCTCTACGCCCGATGCACGCACCATCGCTATCCGACCATGGGACAAAAAGGCCATCAAAGACATCGAGAAGGCTATCATGGACAGCGACGTGGGCATCACACCCGAGAACAACGGCGAGGTGATTCGCCTCGGCATTCCGCAACCCACCGAGGAACGCCGCAAGGAGCTCGTGAAGCAATGCAACAAGATTGGCGAACGCACGAAGGTCGAGGTGCGCAATGTGCGTGGCGAAGTGAAAGATAAACTCAAGAAAGCCATCAAGGATGGGCTGTCGGAGGACTTGGAAAAGGATGCCGAGAACGACTTGCAAAAGACGCACGATAAATATATCAAGCGCATTGACGACTTGCTGGCCGAGAAGCAAAAAGAAATTATGACGGTCTAAGTGCAGCGCTTGAAAGGATTAGTTATTAAAAACACGGGCAGCTGGTACACGGTGAAAACCGATGATGGCCAGCTGGTGGAAAGCAAAAAATCAAAGGCAATTTTCGCTTAAAAGGCATTCGCAGCACCAACCCTGTTGCTGTGGGCGACCATGTAGAGATTGCCGTGAATCAAGAAGGGACGGCGTTCATCACGAGCATTGATGAGCGCCGAAACTATATCGTTCGCAAGTCGCAAAACCTGAGCAAACAAAGCCACATTCTGGCTGCCAACGTCGATCGAGCGGTGCTCGTCGTCACGGTGAATTATCCGCAAACAAGCACCATCTTCATCGATCGCTTCTTGGCGTCGGCCGAAGCCTACAGCGTTCCGGTGATATTGGTGTTCAACAAGACCGATAGGCTCTCGCCCGACGAGCTACGCTACCAGCAGGCGGTTTGCCAACTCTACGACACCATCGGCTATGCGTGCCACGAGATTTCGGCTGCAACAGGGCAAGGCGTCGACAGGCTCATGCCGCTATTGAAAGATAAAAATCACGTTGCTCAGCGGCAATAGTGGGGTGGGGAAGAGCACGCTCATCAACAAAATCCTACCGCAGGCCAACCTCAAAACGGCCGAAATCAGCGACGCGCACAACACGGGCATGCACACCACCACCTTCAGCGAAATGCTCGCTCTGCCCGAGGGGGCTATCTCATCGATACGCCGGGCATCAAAAGGCTTTGGCACATTCGACATCGAACCCGAAGAACTCACGAGTTATTTCCGCGACATCTTCCATTTCGCACGCGATTGCAAGTTCAGCAATTGCACCCACACCCACGAACCGGGATGCGCCGTCCGTCAGGGCTTTTAGCCGACCATTACATTGCCGAGAGTCGCTACCAAAAGCTATCTCAGCATGCGCAATGATAAGGACGAAAACAAATATCGGGAGCCCTATTAAGGGGCGTCCGCAACAATAATCATTTCATTTTAATCAAGAAAGGATTGAGCTATGAGTAAAAAGTAGCAGAGAATGTACTTCAGTTGGTGGGCCGCACGCCCTTGGTTGCGCTGAGCAAATATTCGGCTTGGCGCGGACTCGAAACACCCATCGTGGCCAAGGTTGAGTATTTTAATCCTGGCGGCAGCGTCAAAGACCGCATTGCTTTTAGCCATGATTGAAGCGGCCGAAGCCTCGGGTGAGCTGCAACCAGGCGGCACCATCATCGAACCCACCAGCGGCAACACGGGCGTGGGCTTGGCATTAGTCGCCGCAGTAAAAGGCTATCGGCTGATTCTGACAATGCCCGAAACGATGAGCGTTGAGCGCCGAAACTTAGTGAAAGCCTATGGAGCCGAAGTGAAACTCACCGAGGGCAAGGCGGGCATGAAGGGCGCCATCCGTGCAGCCGAAGAGTTGAAAGCTACGATTCCAGGCAGCATCATCTTGGGACAGTTCACCAATCCGGCTAATCCCGAGCGCCACTATGCCACCACAGGCCCCGAGATTTGGCGCGACACCGACGGAGAAGTGGATATTTTTGTTGCAGGTGTCGGCACAGGTGGCACCGTTTCGGGTGTGGCGAAATACTTGAAAGAGCAAAACCCAGCGGTGAAGATTGTGGCCGTTGAACCCAAAGAGTCGCCCGTATTGAGTGGCGGTGCCAGCGGTCCTCACAAGATTCAAGGCATCGGAGCAGGCTTTGTGCCCGAGACCTATGATGCAAAGCTCATCGATGAAATGGTGCAAGTGGCCAACGATGAAGCGATTCTTGCCGCCCGCCAATTGGCTAAAACCGAAGGCTTGCTCGTGGGCATCTCGTCGGGTGCGGCTGCTTTTGCGGCTGCAAGCGTGGCACTTCGCCCTGAAAATAAAGGCAAGCGCGTGGTCACCTTGCTTCCCGACACCGGCGAGCGCTATCTCTCCACCGTGCTCTATGCGTTTGACGAATACCCACTGTAAACGCTTGGCGGGCGCATAGCGTGCCACAATTTCCATGCCTTGCGCAGCTTGTGTTTCGCGCAAGTGTGCAGAGATTGCTATACTTTGCGCCGCTTCGCCGCCCGTAACGCACCTATCATAAAGCTAAGGGTTAGCTTCCTCTTTTGTGGAAACTAACCCTTTCTTCTTTTCTTCCGGCGACGTTGCCTCGCCATGCGTCACGCCTCGTAAGGCTCAATCGCAGTGTTTGTGGTAGATGTCCCACAACATGTCCGAGAATCCCCATTCGCAGTCGGTCGCATTCAGCATCCGTTTGATGCGCGGTTCAAACGTTTCAAGCAAACCAAACTCCACGATACACTTCATGGCTTTGTCGAAGTTGTTTTCGAGTGCGGTGTAATATTGCTCCCACATATCGCCGAAGACCATCGTGTGTTCACAGCCCGTTTCGATGTAGAACAGCATGAGGTCGGCCAAATCGTAGGGTAGTGGTTTCATTTTCTTGAAATCGGATATAGCCTTTCGGCAAGTTGCAAATGAAGGGTCTTTAGGTAATCCGCGTGTGGGAAAGAACTCTTGCCGGATGATGTGCTTAAAATGTTCGCACTCATCCTTGCTGTTTGGCTCAGCATAAAAGTCCAAATAGCGTCTTGCCTCTTTGCTGGCATCATAAAGTGTCATCACCACCCTGATGATATTCTCTTTGGGAAGCCCCTCAAGTTTCTTCCTTAATTTTGCTTTTCCCATAGTTCCGTTTGTGGAATAGGAATGTCTACTATAAGCTATAATAATAGTTTTTTATTTTTGCAGCCATCATTTTTCTTCTTTCAAGCAAGAAATTAGGATAATCAAAATAATCCATATCCACGATATTACTTGGTATACAATTCCCTCTATATTATCTTTTAATACCTTTATATCCGCTATATTTCCATAAAGCACTTTTCCCATTTTACAATGGTCTATTGCCTTCTTGAAATATAGATTTGGTGCATCATCTGATATCCCCTTATTCACTTGTGTATCAAGATAAGTGAGATTAGCAATCTGATTATATTGTTTCTTCTCATTATAGCCATTATTCCTCAGATACTGTTTGGGAAAAATATGATGTACGTCGCCCATTAATAATATTAAATCACCGATTTTAGTTCCATGGCTAAACAAGGCATCGGCATTCTCATGCACCTGTGCTGCAAGAAATACGTTAAAGAATGGGCTGCTGACAACCTGCGTTTCGAGTTGTTGTACTAACCGAATCGTCCAAAATGCGTCTGACAGATTGGCTTCTTCTACTTCCTGAAAGAATGCCAAGAATCCTTTTTCACGAATACGCCTTATATCAAAATCCATTTGTGATTCTATTGAGTTTGTATATCTACTCGTCAATGTAGACAACACAAACCATTTTGCTACATAATGCTTAATGCGGCTCTTCTCTATCGTTTTGTCATTATTCAATAAAAAGATATAAAGTATATGCGAAATCCAATGTTACTTGAGAACTAATCAACTTGTTAGCAATAAAGCCTGCTGACTTAATTCCAAGTATAAAGTTTGAAAACGTGTACTGATTCATAAAATCAATAACGCCTTCATCTAACTTTGCAAAAGATTCTTCAGCAATTAGTTCTCTATATTCTCGTGTCTCAAAGTCACGTCCCCAAGAAGACTTACAAGGTCTTTTTAGCTTTGCGCAGCCAAACTTATACATAAATGCTATACGCAGAATGTCATTATAGTCAGGATCGAAAAATAGACTCTCTGTCATCTTTTAACCATTTTAGCTCATTAGCATATTGCGTTTTCATAAATGCTTCATCTTTAGCCATCTCACCATACCAATCTGGCTCTACAGCTAAATGTGAGAAGTAGTCAATTGCCTTGCGTAAGGCATTACCACCATATTCTGTATTGGCAGCAATCTTTGACATTGCAAAATCAGCTTGATTCAGTTTTGCTCCTTGACTGTTAATACGAATGAAAATATCAGTAACTTCGTCGATGTTTAAATCCTTATCAAGTGTGATGACTCCAATTTGACGATTCTTTATATCCAACAGACGCATTAATATCTTATTCATCTGCGAGCCATTTACTTCTGAATTCTGTTGACAATATTCGTTCACGAATGCCCATTGATCAAAGTCTGGTTTAAACAACTCTGCTATATCTGCTACCCATTTCTTATCTTTCAGAATTGCATTATCTTGAACTTTAAAAATTTCCTCTTCATTTTCTTCTGATGCTTGAGGGTTAAACGCAATCTTAATCCTACGTTTCTTAAAGTCGCTGGTTAGAACCTTTAAACCAACAATAGCTGTCATTAGTGCTGTAACGCGCTGCTGTCCATCTATCATAATTTTCTTACCCAATGATAGTGTACCGTCTTTTAGCTTCATATCTGGGCTTTGAGAGATAATTAGATAGCCTGTAGGATAACCTTTATAAAGTGAGTCTATCAAATCTCTAACTTGTCGAGGTTTCCAAACAAATGGACGTTGAATTTCTGGTATAGCAATCTCTCCAGATTTTATATAACTTAATATTTGTTCAAGAGAGATGTTTGATGCGTTATATTTTTTTCAGTCATAATTGCTATTTTAAGAGATGATTTCTATATTGAATTATTATCTTAAACTTTACTCAGATAATCGTATTCCTTCTTGTAACGTGCTACTCGTTCATAATCTTTCTTTGTTGGATTAGGCAAACGAGATAGATTCATATTATGCGTAAGATCGTGTAGCTTTACAGCGGTTGCAAGAGGGTTGTCTTTGATGCGATGGATATACGTTTCTCTATCAGGTGCAAAGTGGTGATTAAGTAATCGTAAAGCCACAGCTAACTCTTCTCTTTCAGCAGCAGATAATGGTGTCTCCAGCCTCTCTTCCAATAAGTTTAGAACCTCATCAACAGTATTCGAAGTATCTTCGCTTGCATCATGGAGATAGCCAACCACTTCTTCCTGCCAGGTTTTTCCCATCTTAGCAACTGTCGTAAGATGTCCGCTGAAGTAATCTACTCCAGCTTTATCTACCTGCCCTCTGTGTAATTGGCGAGCTAAGGCTGCTGCACCATATACGATATCCTTTTTCATGTTGATTGGCATAGTCGTACACATTTATCGTAGTTTCCTATCTGGAGTTGCAGATTCAACTGGTTAGTGCCACTAACCAGTTCACAGTTTTCTTTCTTCAACTTTGTTTTGAGATACTTCCAATAGTTTCTCGTCTTTTGATAATCATCTTGCTCGTTAATCGCAGCAATGATGTCCAACACAGAAAAACCACCACTTACTGTGTTCTTCGTCCCATACCGCCCTAACTTCACGGTCGTTAAAAAAAACGAATAGATTTTTTATGCTCTACCATAATAAAGTTATTCATTTGGAGAAATCATCAAATCTTTTGGATTCACTTGCAAGCTCTCTGCTATATAGAATAGCAATTATTAATGGATTTCGTCTGTTATCTTTTTCATCTTGTAATAGGCATCAACAAGCGCATTAACTATATCCTCTTCCTTATTTCCGTCTATGATAGGCAGATGCAGAAAAACGCGATTACCGCGATCCTCAAAATCTATGTTGTCAGGGAAAGCTTTGAGAACAGCCTCTTTGTATGGAGGCCAATGCTCTTTTCTCCACGTTGTTATATAAATATGAAACTCTCCACAATATTCTCTTTCCGTTGGCTCGTAACTTGATTCAATGCCTATACGGTTTGTCTTATCATTAAAGGAAATACCTAAATCCCAGCCTTCCCATATCCACCAATCAACCTTGGTTATTTCTTCTACCTTCTCCTCAATAGATGCTATTTGTGTCACCTGTTGTGGACGAATTCCTTCTCGGAATTTGTTGTATCTGCTAATCAGATCTTCCACTCTTTCTTTATTCTGTATGAAGAAATTAAGTTCCCTTTCACTGTTTACGTTATTCATATTATTGATAGTTTTCATAAAATCAAACATATAGGTAAGATATTTCTGGTCGCATGACATTACGTAATTACCCAACTCTTTATTAACTTCTGAGAATAACTCTTTATACAGAATCGGGCGGAAGGCATTTTGAGCCATCCATTTCTGACTCTTGGAATCTAATAGAGGAAAGACTGACAGGACGATCAATATTCTTTGCTTTCTGTCAGAATAGTTCTTGTGTATGTGATTGGCATATACATCTAGCTGATTATACAAGCCGGCTGTAGTCTTGTTTTCTATCGCAATAACAAACTCCTCTGATTTAACAACAATATCAATCCTCTTGCTTTTCGGCATATTCCTCTGTGACGCATTCAACCTTATTGTAGAATGGTAAAGTCTTACCTTGCCTTGAGACACGCCACAATGCCAGCAGCCACAAATCATGCAATCCGTGTTCTGCAAAGGGATTGAGATAAAACTGCAGGATTCTGCTGCATACCTCCTCAAACCTATTATAGGGATATCTGCAAATATCCATAAAGGTGGGGCGTATATCCTGCTTAGGTAACTGTTCAAATCTACATAGTAAATCCGTATAGTTATTCATTGCTTCTATATCCATGACTCTACTAATCTGTTGGTTAGATATTCAATGTTATATTGTCAATTACAAATATAGCAAATATTCTTGTATTAGGAAACTAATATCTCCTTTTTTATGTATATCTTATGAATGATTCCCCCTCCTCTTCCGTAGCTCATCAAGATAACAGGCGGTTATCACGCCCGAAGGTAGCGCGATTACGGCGATGCCAAACAGCGAAGAGAGCATGCTTACGAAGCGGCCCACGTCGGTAACGGGACACATATCGCCATAGCCTACCGTAGTGAGCGTCACGGTTTGCCCAATACAGGGCATCGAAAAAGGAATGGAAGGTCTGCTGACCAGTATACGGATTCACGTGCGGCTCGACATTGAACAGTATGAGCGCCGTTGCGAAGATGTAAAGCAGTGCCAATACCAAGACGGAGGACAGCACCTGACGCTCCTTGCGAAGTATGGACAGAAACAGCCGCATCTTGCTCGATATTCCAAACATCTTCAACACCCTCATCAGCTTTAGTAGCCGCACGAACCGGAACAGCTTCAGCGCCGGGTTGAGCAGCGTAACGGCAGGCAAGATGGACAGCAGGTCTATAATAGCCATAAAAGAAAATGGATAGGTAAGGAACGCCGTCTTGCGGTTGTTATGCCTGATGTCAGCCGTACCCCACCTCAGCAGGTAGTCGACGATGAACACGAGCGCAGAGCCCAGCTCCGTGTACCAGAATACCTTGTGCGGTTTCATAAACATAAGCGGCAGTAGGCTTACGAGAATGGCAAGTACCATGAACCAGTCGTAAGCCGTGCCTATTCGGTCGGTATGCGACTGTCGGTCAATAATATCTGCAATCTTCTGTCTATTCATATTACTAAGTGATTTCTTTTGAACGAACGATATTGAATCGGTTAGTCTAAAGAATTGGACACGTCTGTCCAACTCATTAGACTACTTCATGACGGACACACTTCAAGTCTGCCGTCTGCACGTTACCGTAGATGCCCCACGCGTAGCGTTCCTTATGGTCGGGGGCGAAGAGCGGACAGGGCTGCGCGCCCGTTATCACAGCCGGATTTGCCACGGCATAGCTCTCCCGTGTGTTCTTTGTGAGCATTTTGTGTGCCGCGTGCCGCAAGCATTCGTTTGCTCGTTCGCAGTTCGCTCCGCTGCAATGGGCAAAGTTGCTACCTAATTGGTTGTATTCTTCGAGGGTCATAGTAGGTTATGATTTAATATTGGTTTTACTATAAAGGAGAAAAAGATGTTGGTGTATCTTTTCACCCTTTTTGTTTTGCTGCTCAGTAATCTTTTGTTACTTGTCTTTTATTTCTCGATAGGGAAATATATCAGCATTTCGAACAACATATATTCGGTTTCTATAATTACCTTCTGTTCCAGGAAGCCCCATTGCATTTATAACTTTGCTTCTAATTTGTCGTTCTAATGCAGGCATCTCTATATCGCCTCTTTGAACTTTTTCTTTTACATGATCAAAATACAATATAACACAATTGTAATCTATATATCGATGCATGATAGAATCCCACCAAATTTTGTCTGTTGTGCCAAGCGAAGTTCCATATATGTAGAAGATATGTCCATTCCTTATTATATTCGCACACTCAGCATCAACATTTTCTCCTAATTCAGCATTACCCTTAGGTTTTACTATCAAATCGAGTAAATCTTCGTCTTTTCTGAACTCTTCGTTTTCTATCTGCTCTGCATTATTCACCCCAAATAGTACATAGTCATTTTTCAGTGTACGGTGAATATGCTTTTACACTTATATGTGAGTTTTCATCAGCATATCCATCAAGTAATCTCTCGATAGTATTTGTGTAATTGAAGCTTATAATATTTGAATATACTTCGTCCTTTGTAACAGCGTTATTGAGAAAGTCTTGTCGTAATTGGGGCGATCTCAAATATTGCTCTGGACTTTCTAAGTCACAGAAGAATTTTTCTTTTTCCTCTTCTGACAGAGCAGGTGATTGCCTTTCAACACTTTTGAGGTAATTGATAAGTTCTCTATTAATGTTCTTGCAAAAGTCCTTAAATAACTCTATATTAGTTTCTCCTTTTTGTGAATTTACCTAATTCAATTTCCAAGTCTATCCATTTGTCCTTTCCTTCGGAAATCTTTTGCTTCATTTTAAGAGAGAATCTGTCTTTAATAGCTCCAATTTCGTTAGAGGGAACTTTTAATATCTCATAATACTTTAGAAAGCTAGGATAATCGGTGGGCATACCCATTCTTAAATCAAATCCATTGCCTATAATGTAAACTACATTTGTCATATGTTTTAACTTTTCTATTAAACGCAATAATCGCAGCAATCCTTTCGGGCTGCTGCGATTTCGATGATATTTATGCTTACTTCACTTCCTCAAACTTATCCTATACTGATAATCAGCGAATTACATTCTTATGGTACAAAAATGTTTCCTCAATTTGAGTAGTATCAATTAGAAAACATCTTGAACCTTATCATTATGGCTACAGCTTACTGCATTATATATTTAAAATCCATACACATTTTTCTCTGCTTAAAAGCTGATTCTCCCCCTTCTAATATTTGACAGCATTGATTTATAGTATCTAAATTATCTACAGAACCAGCATTATCAACTATAGAGTGTACACTAGTACTTCTAAGAGGAATTATGAGTTCAGCGTCACCAAGAACAGCGATATTGGGATTGTGTGTTACTATTATAACCTGGCGGTGTTCTTTAATCTTCCTAAATTCGAAACAATTGTTTTTAAATATAAATTCACTATCAAGATTATCTTCTGGCTGATCATCAATAAAGGTTTATTACTATCTGACAACATCAAGATTCCTAATAGAACGGATTGTTGCTGCCCTAAAGAAAGCTGAGAAATCGACTTTTATAATAGGTTTATTAACCCCATTTTGCTGTATGAATTTTGTTACTATTATTTGCGGAAGATCATCATATGATAAACACTCTAAATCTTCATAATGATTTTTCTTCCAATATATTAAAGAAAATATTTTCTATATCTGCGTCTTGTAATAGCCTTTCTCCATTATATAAAAATGTTACGAAATATTTCCATATTTTTATCCTTCACAGCATGGATAAATTCACTTATAGAAATATTTGAAGCAATAATTTTCGCTTTAGAAACTTGAGAAGTACGCCATCCCATTAGAGATTTCAAGACTTCTTCAAACTCTGGAGAATAGCGCGATGCTACATATTTAATAGAAATAGAGAAGTCATCAATAGACGACTTTAAATCTCTGTTTACCTTTTTGAGCAAACGAAAGATGCAACCTGTATATTTCTGTCCTGTTATTCTCTCTATTTTCTAGTATTTCCTTACGTTCCCTCTGTAATTCGCTTAACTTTTTGGTCTTCATTTAATCGTTTTACTTTTTCATAATCAACAATATCCTTAGATATTTGATTAATTTTACCTAAGTCAAATGGGATACCTTGCTGAGTTAGTTCTACTTTTTGCATCAATTTGCTCATTAATTTCTTGCTCTTTTTGCGGCCCATAATGTCAATTGTTGTTTTTAGCTCTTCTATTTTTTTCTTTAGTTCACTATTTAGTTCAGTAGATTTTAGAGTAACAAGCTTTACTGAAATTATCTACTATTGATTTCACGTTTTTAAAATATTCTTTCCCGACAATGACCTTAGTATCGTCCATAGCTGCAACATCATTGAACAGAGACTTGTCACCCAAAGATCTCTCATATGTTCTAACAAGTTCATTTAGTTGGGTTATTAAGCTCTTTCTGAATTCCCTTTCTTGTATTAAAGCATTATGAAATTTTTACAATATCGGCAGCTTTCGTTTTCTCTAATTCTTTCAATTTATTTTTCTCATTTACTAAAGCTTTTTCTTGCTTCAGGTAATGCTGCTAAGTTTATACGCAACTTTTTTTCATCTCGCTTTGATTTGACCTCAAAAGATTGATATACTCTTCATCTTGCTGATGCAATAAATCCAAGTTTAAAAAAGAATCGAGGAAATCAATTATGACTTTAGGGTTTTCATCACTATGTTGCAAAGTACTAGCAGTATCTCCTTGTCCGTAACTTTCTATTGGAATGAGGGTAATACCATTATTGGGATCTGAACAATTAATGACAGAAGCATTTTTTTCTCTTCGTAGAGAAAATTCTTGACCTGCCTCATCAAAATAACTAAGCAATATATTCTGTGCCCAAACCTCAGAATCACAAAGTTTTGAATTTGAAGAATTGCCAGAAGTCTCTCGTATTGATTCAAGAAGTGTTGATTTTCCTGCTCCTCTGCTACCAATTATACAGGTTAAATTGGGACTTAATTCTGTATCTATTCCATCTAAAAGCCCTCCTTCTATTTTTATGTGTGTAATGGTGGGATGCTGTTCTGGTACACATTCTTCCAATCTAACTCTAGATTCACTACTTAGCATTGCAAAACGAAAAGAACGAAATGTTAATGTCGGCATCTTAATTCGAGTGAGTCTATTTTCTCCTTCAGCATTTTTTCCTAGTTTATCTAGAGTATGTGAATCTGAAGACATCAACTTTGCAAAATCACGATGCAATTGATTATTTAAAGTTGTACGCCATAAATCTAGCAAATGCTTATGTTCTGGCTTATCATCAAGATCCGTAAATAGGTTAACATCACTTTTTGTCCGTTATTTCTAATCCTAGAAGATTTTTGCATTTAAAGATTTGCTCCATCTGTGGACCGTAGCGATTTATTGTCTTTTTCGAAACCAGATTCAAGAGTAATATGCGCAAGAATACCAATTCCACCGTATTGGTTTTGCAAAATTTAAACATTCTGCTATTCCTTGATGACAAAGAGATTTATCCTCGTTAAAAGTTAGTTTGCCATAGAATTGTTGCAAATCATCAGGCTTGTCAAAGTACAACAAAAGATGTCCTTGAGTCGTACTGACCTCTATTCCCGGAATCACCAATATATCTATATCATTGTTTTTTTCGCATAATTAACTGCATAAAGGCTATTCAAGAATTGATTATGATCTGTTATACTTATTATTTTCAATCCTTTAGTTATTGCTGTTTCAACAATAGCTTGTGGAGAGTTTGATGTGTCGATTACATCAAAAGAACCAGATCCTTCTCCATAAGAGTGGATATGTAAATCTGCCTTATAAAAATAAAGCTCCTGTATTCATATAATCTTAATTAATTTATGGTTCTGCAGCCATCAGTATGTCACCATCGTGGATTTCATATAGTTTGGCTGATTTTTGTTGAATAATTCTCTTGTTCATTATCCGTCCACTGCTCACACTGTTTGATGACAGTTTCCAATGCATTGGCTGCTTCCTCTGGCGGGTAATGATATTTTTTTCAGAAGATGTTTAATCATTCTGCGCATACCCTGCACGAGCTGATTCTTTCTTCTGCCAGTCGATAGTGCGGTTCTTACGCAGAGAGTCGGTGAGTTCTTTTGTCATAGCTACCAATTCTTCATTACTATAGAAGTCGTGAATTGCTTGTGGTTTGGTCAAGGCATCATAGAATGACTTTTCTTCGGGAGTGAGACCAAGTTCATTAGCTGCTGAATCAGCCGAGGCAATATCTTTTGCCAACTGCAAAAGTTCTTGGATAACTTCTTCATTGGTGAGTAATCCTTTCAAATAGTTGGATAAAGAGCGATTGAGCAGGTCAGAGAATTTCTCTGACTGTACAATATTGGTCTTTTGATAGAGTGCCACTTTCTCCGCCAATAGTTTTTTTTGAGCAGTTCTACAGCTATATTCTTTTTCTTTCATCTTAGAAATTTCATCTAAGAAGGCTGTATCAAAGAGGGAAAAATTCGGCTTTAACATCAGAGAAAAGATTAATTACACCTTCACTTTTTACACTTTGTTTCAGCAATTCACTGATACGAGCATTAATTTCTTTCTTCGTAACTTTTCCTTTACCTGTCATTCGGGAGAGCAAAGTGCGCACTGTTTCAAAGAATGCAGCTAAGAAGCGTTGCTCTTCATTCAACAGGCTTCGGCAAAGAGTGATGGAATTGTGCAGCAATGCTGCTTCTTTCATATATAATGGCAGTTGTTCTTGTTTGTCGGTTGCCAACATGAAGTTTACACCACCTTTGATTAATTTAGCACGGTCAGCATCTGTCCCTGTGTGGAACTTACTATAATTATAACCATGAAATAAATCTTGGCACACTTCCAACTTCTCTTTGAACTTTGTAAAAGCCATGCCTTTGATGTCTGGGTTCCCAAAGTTCTTTCTGTCGCGTCCCGTATAATCACGCATCGCTTCTTTCAAAGCTTTGGCAATACCGATATAGTCAACAACCAATCCACCCACTTTGCCATTGAATACACGGTTCACTCGTGCAATGGCTTGCATTAGGTTATGTCCGCTCATTGGTTTGTAAACATACATAGTTGCCAATGAGGGAACGTCGAAGCCTGTGAGCCACATATCGACCACAATAGCAATCTTCATCGGGTCGTTGTCATCCTTAAATCGTTTGGCAAGTTCTTTCTTATACTGCTTGTTTCCGATAATGTCGTGCCATTCTTCTGGGTCTTGGTTGCTACCCGTCATGACAACTTTCACTTTATCCGCCCATTTTGGGCGAAGCTCCAGTAGTCGATGATAAATACTCATCGCTATGGGACGCGAATATGCCACTATCATTGCCTTACCTGTCAATTCATATTGACGGTTTTCCTCATAGTGTTTGAGAATGTCTTGGCAAAGAGAATCGATGGTAGCTGGTGCACCGAGTATCTCTTCCAAGTGTGACATCTCTTCTTGCTTTTCTCTATCTGTTCTGTCGTTGCACCTTCTTCAGCCAACAGCTCGTATTCGTCATCAAGGGCTTGCAAGGTTGCATCGTCAAGATTTAGATTGATAACTCTGGATTCATAATATACAGGACAAGTAGCACCGTCATTAACCGCCTGCGTCATGTCATAAATATCAATGTAATCGCCAAAAACCTCTACGGTATCTCGGTCTTTGGTAGAAATAGGTGTACCAGTAAAGCCAATATATGAAGCATTGGGTAGTGAATTGTGAATGATTCTTGCCGTGCCGATAGAGATTTTACCTGTAGTGGCGTCGACTTTTTCCTCAAAGCCATATTGTCCTCTATGCGCCTCATCAGTCATCACGATAATATTTCTTCGCTCTGACAAAGGTTCGTCAGACTCCTCAAACTTCTGCATGGTTGTGAAGATAATGCCATTAGCTTCTCGTCCACTTAATAGCTCTTTTAGATTCTCACGACTATAGGCTTGTATTGGAGTTTGGCGCAAGAACTCCTTACATTTAGAAAAATTGGGTATAGAGTTGATCGTCTAAATCGTTGCGGTCGGTAATCACAACAATAGTGGGTTGTGATAACTCTTGTTGCAGCAAGTGGGCGTAGAAAACCATTGACAATGATTTTCCGCTGCCTTGCGTATGCCAGAATACACCGATTTTACCATTACTTACTGTAGCATGTTTGGTACGTTCGATGGCTTTCTTCACTGCAAAAATACTGATGATACCCTGCTAATATCTTGGCACTCCCTTTTCTTCTTTGGAAAAACAGATAAAGTTCTTGATTATGTCTAAGAGTCGATACCTTTGAAATATTCCTTCAAAGAATGTATCATAATCGACAAAATCCGTACTTTCATAATTGCCATCTTTTGTTTTCCATTCCATGTAGCGATCTTCCTTGCTGGTAATTGTTCCAGCTTTGGAAAGAAACCATATCGCTCATTACACAGAACATATTGAAAGCAAACAACGATGGTATATCCTTCATATAATTGCGGAGTTGAAGATATGCTTCTGAAGCGTCCGTCTCTTCACGGGAAGGTGATTTTAATTCTACAACCACCAATGGTAAACCATTCACAAATACAATGATATCAGCACGTTTCTCTGCATTTTCAATGAATGTCCATTGATTGATAACTTGAAAAGTGTTTTTATCCGTATGCTCAAAGTCTATCAAATAAACCATTTCATTGCGCATTTCCTTGCCATTGAAATAAGAAACTTCTATGCCATGCTGCAAATAGTCTGTAAAAAGTTTCATTACGCTGAGCCAAACTACCCATATCAATATTGCGTAGTTTGATAATCGCCTCGTGAATAGCTGCATGTGGCTTCTTTGGATTAACAGTTTGCAGACTTTCTTCTAATTGTGCTTCATAATATGGCACATAGTAGTCTCTTTCAATATTTGGACCGTACAAATATTGATAGCCCATTCCCTCAAAGAGGGATATCAGTGCTTTTTTTCGTAATTATCTTCTGTGAAGGGCATTGTATTTTATTTTTATTGTTCATTCATTTCTAAAAGAAATTCTAAATAATCTATATAGTTAGCTTTATAAGCTTGATAATCTAAGTTGTAAAGAGCCTCTGATGCTGATAAGTGTACGCCTCCTACTTCTAATGGATTTTCTTCATCAAACCAATCATTAAAAGCACTCGCAATCTTGATAAATTAATCTTTGGTTAGCGTGGTGGGCATAACTGAAATAAAAATGTAAAATGAACCCACAGAGTACATCTGTTGTTTTTGTATATCAGTAGGGATAGTGATTTGTCTATCTGAGGATGCAAAACATCCAAACCATGTGAAGCAAATCCTGCATTATTTCGTATCTCTGCAATTGATTGGGCGACAGTAGAAATTCTACGGCATAGTTCAGATAGACCAACTATTTCCTTTCCAGTCTGTTCTATAAGATGTTCTAAGGTCTGTTTTTACTAAACCATTAAATGAAATATCATCTTTATACGTTGTATTTTTGATTAGTGAGAATTGTTTTGCAAAGTGCTTCTGTCAGACTTTTGCTTACTTCAACACACAAAGAAGGATTAATCTCAACATTGTTTTCTATTGTTGAAATATGCGTTTCAAAAAGTCCTAAGACTTGGTTCTTTTGCAATATATTCTCTTGTCCACTGCATAATTAATCTTAATTTAAATTATCATTTATCCGCTGATTGAGCTCTATCTTGTTATCGAACATAGAGATAAAAATCAGCAATTTGTTCTTGTAAGTTTAATGGGGGTAGGATGATTGATATTGCACTTAAATTAGCTTGATTGAGTTTTGGGTTGTGCCGAACCTGTTATGTAACCTGACAAATCTATATTATTAAGAATATAACACAAGTATCTAATGTCACATATCCCATTACTCTCTACTATATGAGCATGATTATTAACCCAATATTTTCCATGAGCTAATTGAGCTATATCTTGCTTTTTGGATTTGAGATTTTCTCCATCTTCTGCTATAAGTAAATATGTTCCATCGAAGATATAATCATCAATATAATCAATAATACCTTGTGCACCATAATAAGGAAATCCCCTTCTCGTGTTTTCCTTTCTGCTGAAGATAAAGGAATTCTTTTTATAGTCTAAGATATTAATAACTTCTCCCAATTTATATTCTTTCCACTCTTCCATATTAAGCGTCAATCATTTTGTTCATAATAATATGAATAGTCAATCCCCTTCATAAACATTTCTCTATCATCAATCTTTGTAGTGAGAGCTGGTAGTACTAAAGCCTTGATATATGTGCTATCAGACACACTATCACGCATGGCTGAAAGATACTCATTCTTGTCTATTTGGCTCCAATCCACACATCGCTTGAGAGAACGCCTCAGCATGAGATCAAGCCAGATACGAGTGCTTCGTCCATTGCCTTCCATAAATGGATGAGCTACGTTCATTTCGACATACTTGTCCAATATTTCGTCGAAGGTGTTTTCTGGCATTCTTTCAATCGTTTGTAGCGTAGCAGGGAAGTGCATACAGTTAGCAAAGGTAAAGCCACCTTTGGAGATATTCTTCGTGCGGATTTGTCCAGCAAAGTCATACAGACCTCCAAAGAGATAAGCATGAATCTGTTGTAAACATTGTATGCTGCCTGGCTCAAGACTTTTCAGCAAACCACTTTCATATAACTGATATGCTTTCTTTCGACTTTGACCATCTAATGTATTATCACTATATGTAAACCAATCAAGGAACTCATTTGCTCGATTGTTAGGATAGTGCTTTACTAATAAAGTCACTCCTTCACTATCAAGGATATCTGCAATACGCATCTTGCCATCTGGTGCTTCAAATTTAAAGTTGTGAGTAGTACTCACGGGTTCAATGCCTTCTTGTTTTAACTTACGTTTTAACCAACGCCAATAGTTACCAGCTTTGGTGTAGTCGGGCTCATCGTTAATGGCACGTACAATGTCTGTTGCAGAAAACCACCAACAATTACTTTCTTCATCCCATACGGCACGTACTTCACGGTCGTTGAAGAAACGAATTGATTTCTTATGTTGTTCTTTCTTCTCTTCCATAAATGGGAATTTAGTTGTTTTATATCATTAATTTTTCAGCTCGCCTGACATCAGTTTGGGAAGAAGCGTATCACGAAGTGATGTTAAGCGCTTACTTTTCGAGATAAAAGTTGTCCTCGAATATAGGTGTAACAATCTCATTATATTCTGCTATTTTTCAACAAAGACAACATTCATGGGCAGTTCTAGCTATATGTTTAGGATAAATATGTGACTGCGCAGAACTCTACTTGTGCATCAAATATTTCCTTTTGTCTTTTCTTTTAGCATGATATACCAAAAATATACATTTGGAGTTATCGAATCATCAATGTAAGAAGAATCTGAGGCCCAAACAGGAATATGCCATAAATTTATATACCCAGCATTAGCTCCTGATGCTGCTATTGTCAAAACAGGAGCAGTCGATATTGGCTTGGTTATGGTATGTTGCAGGTTCTATACCCCCAGCGACTACTGGTATATCTCCTTTTATTGCATTCTTGAAAGGAGTCCTTTTCCACGTTTAGGCATAATTAGATCCCCTATCATATTTTTCTCCTTCAGTAATATGGGGAAACATTTCGTTGAACAATGCCTGTGCCTGTTGCTCTAAATTATCATTTATCCGTCGATTGAGTTCTATTTTATCATCTAAGGAAGAGAGAATTTTCCCAATTCTCTTTTGTTCTTTAATATTGGGAATTTCAATTTCATAGTTTGCAAAGGTCGATTTGTTAATAATTGGTACTGCCGTTGATGTCTTACTAAGGTAATTTAGATACTTGCCAACAACAGTCATCAAGTAATATATAAAATCTGCATCATTTTCCTCATTCGGTACAATAGAATTAAATTGTTGATTCGTCACAGTTGGTTTTTTCGTAAGCACAACTTTTTCCTAAATCAGAACCTATGCAACTAACGCATATCGATTTTGAAGGAAGCAAACAGTTTTTTTACCTCATTCAGACCAATTTTTGTTAAAGTCTTAGATGTCGTTGGAGAAAAATTTCTCAGACAAATTATCCGATGGAGTCAGAAAAGGGATCTTCCCTCCATAATTTTTCCAAGATAGATGTTCGAGGGTTTTTACCAGTAATCACCTTCCCTAAATCCGATATGTGTTTCTTATATAATTTCATAAATACTTCTGCTCACTTATGTATTAAAAAGATATTGTTCAACAGACTTGATATAGCTTTCAAACCGTTTTGCATCGTTACTGTCTATAAATGATATTGTACGATACTCTATATCTTGTAAGTTGTTTAGAATATATCTTCGTTTGTCCTCATTATTACGTGTACCTGCTCCAAAGGGCTTAGGTAGTAGCGATGTCATTCTATGTGCCAAATGTTTACCTGTACCAAATAAAACATATTTATCACATTTTGTGTTCCTAAGCTGATATACACCACTTCCTAATGGAGCTATTAAATAATCTCCTTTTCTTGGATCTGGAAAAAGATTTCCAATTACTCCATCCAGTATTATATATTTTTTTCAAACTCTTCCATAAATGGGAATTTAGTTGTTTATATCATTAATTTTTAGCTCGCCAGACATCAGTTTAGGGAAGGAGAGTGTCTCTTGTTTGATGAAGTCTTTTATTTTCTAACACATTTTTAATCAAAGTCATAATGTGACTGTAAATTTTATTAAATTGCTCAACAGCCTCTTTTTGGCGGATAAACAATCTTGATTAAAGAGAAATCTTTGTAACTCAAAGTCTGTCTTACTCCTCCGATTGCTCTTGTGTTGACTTCTTCTTTGAAGTTCTTTGTGGCTTTGAAGATGTTAAAAATGATGGTATTCTTTCTCACATCTAAAGACTACGTAAATAGGGCTAACGCATCCACTGAAATCAAATGTATTCATTCCAATAGAACCGATATTTATACGAGCAGGATTGTATGCAAAAATCATTTGGCGCCACCATAATATATTTCGCAAGGTTTTTACTATATACTTGCTTTGTGAAGTATTCTTCTGAAAGAAGTAGATCTCCAGTGTTGACTGGTGATAAAAACTTTTACGTCTGTTCGCTTGCCAACTTTCTCCGTTATTGAGTTTGTTATATTTCCCAATTCTTCAACTCTCCATCCTTCAGGTATCATCCCAAACTCTGAATCTATAAACTTCCCTTTCTTAAATGGCTCAAAAATCCAGGAACCAAGATTTGAACAAAGCCTGTGCCTGTTGC